>BNJT01000234.1_pt1 | contig 164836 bp, 189 predicted proteins | sample 8540491 | NCBI WGS metagenome assembly BNJT01 (sample SAMD00202455, study PRJDB9452) | human saliva metagenome | host: Homo sapiens
CGTGATGTTCCTATTATACCATTTTTAGGTAGAATTAGTCTCTTTCTTTTCACCTCTTTTCTCTTTTAACCTTGCCTTCCATTTTTAATACTGCTATACTTACTTTAGTAAACTCTTTCCAAAGAGGTGATTTATGTCTAATTCTTTCAAAAACTCTCTCCAAAAAGAGATTATTCATCGCAGCTCTTTAGCTGCACTAGCAACTTCTATCTTGCTCCTCATTCTTTTATTTGGATTTTCCTATTTCCTTCAAAAACAACAATTGAACACCGACACTCAACAAATCGCCCAGCATGTCCAAGACATGAAGCAAGCCAATCATGAGTTGTTGGAAACCATGAATAAGAAAATGGTACCAGAGTTTTTAGAAGGCAAACACACTGATAGAGAATTATTTAGTCTATTCTATGAAACCAAAGCTCAGCTAAAACTCAGTTCCGATTTTGTCATTCTCGATGATACAGGAGAGCTTTTATTTAGTACCAATCGCAACCATAAAGAAACAATTTTAACTCCCTATTATTTGAAATTATTAATTCAAAATCCTACTCAGGATTCTGTTTCTGAGAAAGTTGCTCTATCTGTGGACAAGCAACATTATGCTGTCTTTATTATGCCCATAGTTCACAACCAGAGAGTACGAGCTTACAGTATTTCCTTTGTGAATGAGAACGACTTTGTGTCAAGCATCCCCTTGATTAATTCAAAATACGTCATCACTGACACTTTCGGTAATATATACTCGAGCAATACCAATCAATTCACACAATCAACTCTGGAAAAGTTTGATGAGAAATCGCTCCGTTCAAAAACACACTGGTTCGTTGAAAATCCTCTTTTGATTGAAAGGAAAAGTTGATTCGATTTTTTCGATTTACACTTTCCAATCATTCTTTCCTATTTCTAGTTTACTTACCCTTGCCTCAATTCTAACGCTCTGTATCTTTTTACTATATTTCTGGCAAGCTAGGAGAATCGCCCATAAAATCGCAACTCACAATGCCGGCCCTATCGAAAGTTTAGTCTATCAACTGCAGGAAATTCCTAAGAAGAACGATAGGAAGCTGGTTCTCCAGACAGGAGACGAGTTTGAACTGATAGCTGAGAACATCAACGATATGCTACAGGAGTTGGACGAGCTTCATCAAAAGATGTTAACTATCGAGAAGGAAAAATGGGTCTTTGAAAGAAAGATGCTAGAAGCTCAGTTCAATCCTCACTTCCTCTACAATACCTTGGAAACCATTAAAATCACGAGTATGATTGATGCGAGTATTACCCAAGAACTGATTCAAAATCTCACGCGCATCTTGCGATACAGTGTAACTGAATTAGAGAAAGAAACGACTCTTGGACAAGACTTAGAGATTATTGAAGCTTACCTAAAGATTCATCAAATTCGTTTTGAACAATTTTCTTATCAAATTGACTGTTCTCAAAGTCTATATTCCCAAACCGTTCCGAAACTTTTCCTATTACCGCTTGTAGAAAATGCTCTAAAATATGGAAGACAGTATCGTATCGACCTTGCTATCTCTATCCATATCACTCAAGATCAGGAAGCACTGACCTTTATCGTTAAGGATAATGCTGGCGGTCTAACCAAGCAAGAACGCCTCCATATTTTAGAATCTCTAAACAGTCCACATACACAGCACGGTATTGTCAATAGTTACAAACGATTGAACAACTTTTTTGAAACTGTCGAATTGGATTTAGGGGTGAACCCGCAAGGTGAAACTTGGGTAAAATTTGTTACGAAAGGAAGAACACATGTTTAAGCTAATCATTGTCGAAGACGAGCACCTAATCCGAAAATGGCTTGAAATTGCCGTTGACTACTCTGCTTTAGGCATTCAAGTCGTAGGAACTGCTAGTCATGGGCAAGAAGGGATGGAACTGATTCAAAAACTAAAGCCACATATTGTGCTGACAGATATCACCATGCCCATTATGGATGCTTTTATGATGTTTGAAGCTACAAAGTCTCTCTCTTATGAAAAAGTAATCCTATCTGGTTATGACGATTTTCAAAATGCCAAAAAAGCCATGCAATATGGAGCAGTTGATTTCTTATCCAAACCAATTGATACCAAGGAGTTGACAGAATGTCTTCAAAAAATTGTTTTGCGATTACGAGTTAGCACTCGTCAAGAAACTCCTTTTTTAGAAGAATATCAAACTTTACTCACCTCTATCCAACAAATTGATACACAAAACCAAATCATTCAGCAAATTCTTGAATTTGTGCACCAACACTACTGCATGCACTTTACCATTTCTACCATTGCAGAGAATCTAGGATATAGTGAAAGTTATCTATATAAGGTTATCAAAGAAGACTTCCCAATGACGCTAAATGAATATATCTTACGCTACCGCCTCAAGCAAGCTATAGATAAAATGGCTGAGTCCCCTAATTCTCCCTTAAGCGATATCTCTGAACAAGTTGGATTTTCAGACTATAAATATTTTGCCAAAGTTTTTAAAAAATATCTCCATATTTCTCCAAAAGAATTAAAACTCATGGATAAAAACCATTGATGTAAAAGGATTGCTCAAATCAGGCAATCTTTTTATTTTGTACTTATACTAGAGCAAACTAGGAAACTCGCTACAAGCTGCTCAAATCATAGCTTTGAGATCACAGATAAAATGACGTGCTTTGAAGAGGATTACCATCGAAATCCCAGTTACAGTGTCCCCATCCTTACTCGAGATACCCATTTCCTATTTCCCGTTTTAGATTTCTTTAAGGTTTATTATATCCTATAGAACTCTGCAAATTATAAACATTAAGCAAGTCGTAGAGTAAAAATGTTCGTAAAAAAGGATATACTTATGAAAAAAATACTATTCTTTCTCTCTTGTAGCTGGATTTTCCTTTCTTTATCAGGATGTTCTTCACCTATAGAAGCGGAAACTAGCGCTGAAAAAGATTCAGATAACACTTTGGTTGTCTACTCGCCTAACCCTGAAGACCTTATCGAAGAAACAATCCCAGCCTTCGAAGAAAAATATGGTATTAAGGTCGACTTAGTACAAGCCAGCACTGGTGAATTGTTTAAAAAAGCTGAGTCAGAAAAAGAAGCTCCTGTAGCTGATGTCATTTTCGGAGGCTCCTACGCCCTCTTCTCTTCTAACGAAAATCTTTTTGAACCTTATATTTCTCAAGAGAACGACCAGATAATCCCTGAATATCAAAATAAAACTGGATTCTACACGCCTTATACACTTGATGTCAGTGTCATCATTGCCAATTCAGCTCTTACAAAAGATATTAAAATTGAAGGCTACAATGATCTACTCAATCCTAAATTAAAAGGAAAAATCGCTACTGCTGATCCAAGTAATGCTTCTAGCGCCTTTGCACAACTAACAAACATGCTTGTAGACCAAGGTGGATACGAAAATGAACAAGCTTGGACCTATGTGAAAAATCTATTTACCCTAGTAGATGGAAAAATTGCATCTAGCTCTTCGAATGTTTACAAAGCTGTCGCCGATGGAGAAATGGCTGTAGGACTCACCTATGAAGATCCTGCCTTAAAACTCTTAAATGATGGGGCTGATGTAAAAGTCATTTATCCAAAAGAAGGAACCGTCTTTTTACCTGGTAACGCGGCTATCGTCAAAAACGCCAAACATATGGAAAACGCTAAGAAATTTATCGATTTCCTCCTTTCTCAAGAAATCCAAGATAAGCTAGGAACTGAAACAACAATCAGACCCATTCGTAAAAATGCTAGAACCAATAAAAATATGAAGGCTATGACAGAAATCAATATTGCCACTGAAGATTCCGATTATGTCATTAAAAACAAATCCGCTATTCTTAAAAAGTACAATGACATTTTTACAGATATCCAATCTAAAAAATAAAATTTGACTTACCAGTGATTAACTGTCAAACACTGCTATAAAATCAAAAAGATTACTTCCGTTTTTGTAGAGAATTTTACCCTATTAGGATAGAATTCTGAGTTTTAAAAACGCTTACATTTTTTTACAATAGAATTATCAAAACTATGGAGGTATCCATCATGAAAAAGAAATGGATGTATTATGCTGCTTGTGGACTCGCACTTTTGGGACTTACTGCTTGTTCTTCTGACAACGCTTCAGGAGAAAATGCAAGTGACAACGGGGGAAGTGATTCATTAGTAATCTATTCACCAAACTCAGAGGGCTTGATTGGAGCAACTATTCCTGCCTTTGAAGAAAAATATGGAATTAAGGTTGAACTCATTCAGGCCGGAACTGGTGAACTCTTCAAAAAACTAGAATCTGAAAAAGAAGCTCCTGTAGCGGATGTCATTTTTGGTGGTTCATATACACAGTATGCTACTCACGGAGAGCTATTTGAAAATTACATATCTCCAGAAAATGAGAGTATTATTAAAGAATATCAAAATACAACTGGTTACTCAACACCTTATACTTTGGACGGTAGCGTTTTGATTGTAAACCCTGATTTGACAAAGGATATGAATATCGAGGGCTATAGTGATCTTATCAAACCAGAACTTAAAGGGAAATCGCAACTGCGGACCCTGCTAACTCTTCTAGTGCCTTCGCTCAACTCACAAATATGTTGCAAGCACAAGGTGGTTATACAGATGACAAGGCTTGGACTTATGTCAAAGATCTCTTTACCTTGATTGATGGTAAAATCAGTTCAAGTTCTTCTGGTGTTTATAAAGCTGTAGCAGATGGAGAAATGGCTGTTGGTCTTTCATACGAAGATCCTGCTGTTAAACTTCTAAACGACGGAGCTAATATTAAAGTTGTTTATCCAAAAGAAGGAACTGTCTTCTTACCAGCAAGTGCTGCCATCATTAAAAATGCTAAGAATAAAGAAAATGCTAAGAAATTTATCGATTTCATCATTTCACAAGATGTACAAGATACTCTAGGTGCTACAACTACTAACCGCCCTGTTCGTAAAGATGCTAAAACTAGCGAAAATATGAAACCAATCAAACAAATCAAAGTACTAACTGAAGACTACGACTATGTCATCAAAAATAAATCAGATATTGTTAAGAAATACAACGAAATCTTTACAGACATCCAATCTAAACAGTAAAAGGGGTTGACTATGAGCGAGATTAAAATTATTAACGCTAAGAAAATCTATAATGATGTACCTGTTATCGAAAATCTAAATGTTACCATTCCTAAGGGGAGCCTTTTCACTCTCCTTGGACCTTCAGGTTGCGGAAAAACAACTTTGCTCCGTATGATTGCTGGTTTCAACAGTATTGAAGGAGGAGAATTCTACTTTGACGATACTAAAATCAACAATATGGAACCTAGCAAACGAAACATTGGGATGGTTTTCCAAAACTATGCGATTTTCCCACATTTGTCTGTGCGTGATAACGTAGCATTTGGACTCAAGCAAAAGAAAGTTCCAAAAGATGAACTCATCAAACAAACGGATAAATATCTTGAGTTGATGCAGATTGCTCAGTATGCTGACCGTAAACCAGATAAACTTAGTGGTGGTCAGCAACAACGTGTTGCCCTAGCACGTGCCTTAGCTGTTAATCCTAGCGTTCTCCTCATGGATGAGCCCCTCAGTAACCTAGATGCTAAACTTCGTCTAGATATGCGTCAAGCTATCCGCGAAATCCAACACGAAGTTGGTATTACAACTGTCTATGTAACTCACGACCAAGAAGAAGCTATGGCTATTTCTGACCAAATTGCCGTTATGAAGGATGGAGTTATCCAGCAAATTGGTCGTCCAAAAGAGCTTTACCACAAGCCCGAGAACGAATTTGTCGCAACCTTTATCGGTAGAACAAACATAATCCCTGCTCGTTTAGAAAAGCAAGCTGATGGAGCTTACATCGTATTCGAAGACGGCTACTCTCTTCGTATGCCAGCTCTTGACCATGTTGAAGAACAAAATATTCGTGTCAGCATTCGTCCCGAAGAATTTATCCGTGATGAAAACGGCCCAATCGATGGAACAATTACCGACAGCGTTTACCTTGGATTAAATACTGAATACTTCATTGAAACAGGATTTGCTCCAAAACTTCAAGTGAGTGAAGAATCTACATTCGAAGAAGATTTAGAAAAAGGAAATCATGTTAGTTTACGTATCAATACTCAGAAACTCAATGTCTTCTCTGAGGATGGTTCTCGTAATCTCATAAAAGGAGTCAGCCATGGAGCGTAAAAAACTTAATATCTGGACTGCATCTTCCTTCTTCATTTTCCTTACATACTTAGTTTTCTTAGTCTACCCAATTGTGACTGTACTAAAGCAAGCGTTGATACATGAAGGTAGTTTCTCTTTAGAAAATTTTGTAACATTCTTTAGCAAATCTTATTATTCTGAGACACTCATTAATAGTTTCAAGGTTTCTGTAACTGCCACAATCACTTCTGTCGTTGTTGGTACCTTGCTAGCTTATCTTTTTTCAATGTATGACTTCAAGGGAAAGAAATTTTTACAAATTTTGATTATCATCGCATCCATGTCAGCTCCCTTTGTAGGTGCCTATTCTTGGATTCTACTTCTTGGTAGAAACGGAGTTATCACAAAATTTCTAACCAACACACTACATTTGCCTGGTTTTGATATCTACGGCTTTAAAGGTATTGTACTTGTCTTTACACTTCAACTTTTCCCTCTTGTATTCCTCTACGTAGCTGGAACCATGAAGAGTATCGACAACTCTCTCTTAGAAGCTGCTGAAAGCATGGGATCTTTCGGCTTTAAACGAATCGTAACAGTCGTTTTACCTCTCCTAGTCCCAACTTTACTCGCAGCGGCTCTCCTAGTCTTTATGAGAGCTTTCTCAGACTTTGGTACTCCGATGCTGATTGGTGAGGTTATCGTACCTTCCCAGTATTGATCTATACTCAATTTATCAGTGAAGTTGGAGGCAACTCAGCATTCGCATCTGCCTTAGCAATCATGGCTATTACAATCGCCCTTGCTATCTTCCTCATCCAAAAGTACATTTCAAATCGTTATAGCTTCAGTATGAACTCGCTTCATCCAATCGAACCTAAGAAAACGACAAAAGGAAAGATGGCTGCTATTTATGTGACTGTTTATGGCATTATCTTATTCTCTGTATTACCTCAAGTTTACTTGATTTATACATCATTCCTTAAGACATCCGGTATGGTATTTGTTAAAGGATACTCATTAAATAGTTATAAGACAGCCTTTAACCGTATGGGGTCTGCTATTTTCAATACCATTCGAATCCCTCTACTTGCCTTGATTCTCGTTGTTGTCTTTGCGACCTTCATCTCATACCTTGCAGTTCGTAAGCGTAACCTATTTACGAATCTAATCGATAGTCTTAGTATGGTGCCTTATATTGTGCCAGGAACAGTTCTCGGTATTGCCTTTATCTCTTCATTCAATACAGGTATCTTCGGAAGTGGCTTCCTTATGATCACAGGAACAGCCTTCATCTTGATTATGTCCTTATCTGTCAGAAGACTTCCTTATACTATTCGCTCTTCAGTTGCTAGTTTGCAACAAATTGCTCCTAGTATCGAAGAAGCTGCCGAAAGCTTGGGAAGTAGCCGTCTCAATACCTTTACTAAAATCACAACCCCAATGATGCTTTCAGGTATCATCTCAGGAGCAATCCTATCATGGGTAACAATGATTTCAGAACTTTCTACTTCGATTCTCTTATATAATGTTAAAACTAGAACAATGACCGTAGCTATCTACACTGAAGTACTTCGCGGGAATTATGGTGTGGCAGCAGCCTTATCTACAATCCTTACTGTCTTGACAGTTACTTCCTTGTTATTGTTTATGAAGATTTCTAAAAACAACAGTATTACGCTCTAGTTTTTCTTCTAAAGACAGCCAAATTACTTATTGGCTGTTTTTTTATTCTCTCACAGTATTTTCTGAATTCTTCTCAAATCTAGCCATATTTTTTATAAGGTAGAACATGATCTGTTATATAGGTGCATCATGAGTTTTTTTATGGTAAAATATAGGAAAGTGCTTTCTCAAAGGAGGAAAATATGAAAAAACAAACCATCGCTGTTTTAGGTCCTGGTTCTTGGGGTACTGCCTTGTCACAAGTCCTCAATGACAACGGACACCAAGTGCGTATCTGGGGAAATATTCCTGATCAAATTGATGAAATCAATACACTACATACTAACAAACGTTATTTTAAGGAAGCTGTATTAGACGAAAATTGTTGCCTATCATGATTTGTCAGAAACTTTGACGGGTGTTGATGCTATCTTGTTTGTGGTGCCAACTAAGGTAACCAGATTGGTAGCTCAGCAAGTCGCTGCAGTTCTCAATCATAAAGTGGTTGTTATGCATGCCTCCAAAGGGCTTGAACCAGATAGCCACAAACGTCTCTCTACTGTTTTGGAGGAAGAAATTCCTGCTGAATTAAGAAGTGATATTGTCGTCGTCTCTGGACCTAGCCATGCTGAGGAAACCATTGTCCGTGACATTACCCTGATTACGGCAGCTTCAAAAAATCTGCAGACAGCACAGTATGTTCAATCACTCTTTAGTAACAACTACTTCCGTCTATATACAAATACGGATGTTATTGGAGTTGAAACAGCTGGAGCTCTTAAAAACATCATCGCTGTTGGGGCAGGGGCTCTTCACGGTCTTGGTTTTGGAGATAACGCAAAAGCTGCGATTATCACGCGCGGTCTTGCAGAAATTACACGTCTAGGTGTTCAACTTGGAGCAAATCCACTTACCTATAGCGGTCTCTCAGGAGTTGGGGATTTGATTGTTACAGGAACATCTGTCCATTCACGCAACTGGCGAGCAGGAGATGCCCTCGGTCGGGGCGAAGCTTTAGCTGATATCGAAGCTAATATGGGAATGGTTATCGAAGGTATTTCAACAACCAAAGCAGCTTTTGAATTGGCAAAAGAACTTGATGTTTATATGCCAATCACTCAAGCTATCTATAAAGTTATTTATGAAAATGTCGATATCAAAGAAGCCGTAGCTGAACTCATGAGTAATGAATTTAAAGCGGAAAACGAGTGGTCTTAAGCCATTGTTAGAAAGGAAATATATGACACAGAAAGTCAGAAAAGCAGTCATTCCTGCTGCAGGACTTGGAACTCGCTTCCTTCCTGCAACCAAAGCATTGGCAAAAGAAATGTTGCCAATCGTAGATAAGCCAACAATCCAATTTATCGTTGAAGAAGCCCTTAAATCTGGTATCGAAGACATTCTCGTTGTCACTGGTAAATCGAAACGTTCTATCGAAGACCATTTCGACTCAAACTTTGAACTAGAATATAACCTCAAAGAAAAAGGGAAAAATGATCTCTTGAAACTAGTAGACGAAACAACTGGTATGCGTCTACACTTCATTCGTCAAACGCATCCACGTGGTCTTGGAGATGCCGTCTTACAAGCTAAAGCATTTGTTGGGAATGAACCTTTTGTTGTTATGCTTGGAGACGATCTCATGGATATCAACGATGACAAGGCTATTCCATTGACTAAACAGCTCATGAATGATTATGAGAAAACTCATGCATCTACTATTGCTGTTATGCCTGTACCACACGAAGAAGTTTCCTCCTACGGAGTGATCGCTCCACAAGGAGAAGGCATCGATGGCCTATACAGTGTAGAAACCTTTGTTGAAAAACCAGCACCCGAAGATGCTCCAAGCGATCTAGCAATTATCGGTCGTTACCTCCTAACACCTGAGATTTTTAATATCTTAGAAACTCAAAAACCAGGTGCAGGAAATGAAATTCAATTAACAGATGCAATCGATACACTCAATAAAACCCAGAGAGTGTTTGCACGTGAATTTACTGGGGCACGTTATGATGTCGGTGATAAATTTGGATTTATGAAGACTTCAATTGAATACGCACTTAAACATCCACAAGTTAAAAACCACTTGAAAGACTACTTGATTGATCTTGGAAAAGAACTGTCAGGAGCAGAGTAAAGTTATGTGAAAAGTCAGATTCTAATAGAATCTGACTTTTTTGAAAATCTTAGATACAAACTGCTATATAGTCCTATTATAAGCCTAATTTCTTGCAATAAAAAGCTTTTTATGGTATAATAAAAGGAGTGAGGAAAGAAATGAAGAATAAATTAATTGAATTCAAAGAAAAAAAGGACTGGCCTTTACTCCAGTCTCTAAAATCAAAAAAATTACTGATAAAAATTCAAGCGAAGGATTCTAACCAAACCTCAAATGAAAACTCCAATACTAGTTCCAATATCTGGGCTATTTTGGCTAAAATTTTATTTGGGATAAAAGCTACCTTCAATATCTTATTCATTATAGCTTTTATTGGTGGCCTTTTAGGTACAGGTATTGTTTTTGGTTATGCCGTTTCGCTTTTTGATAAAGTTAGCGTCCCTCAGACTGAAGATTTGATCAAACAAGTTAATAATATTTCATCCATATCTGAAATTCACTATGCAGATGGTTCCTTGATTGCTTCTATCGAAAGTGACCTCCTAAGAACATCAGTTACATCAGAAGGTATTTCCGACAACCTTAAAAATGCAGTTATTGCTACAGAGGATGAACATTTCACTGAACATAATGGAGTTGTTCCAAAGGCTATCATTCGTGCTAGTCTAGGTAACTTTATCGGGCTCGGCTCATCGAGTGGTGGATCTACTCTAACCCAACAGCTTATCAAACAGCAAGTTGTTGGAGACGCTCCTACTTTAGCCCGTAAAGCTAATGAAATCGTTAATGCTTTAGCACTCGAACGTGCTATGAGCAAGGATGAAATCTTAACAACTTATCTTAACGTGGCACCTTTTGGTCGTAATAATAAGGGGCAAAACATCGCAGGAGCTCAGCAAGCAGCAATGGGTATCTTTGGAGTTGATGCTAGCCAACTTAGTGTTCCCCAAGCCGCTTTCATTGCCGGATTACCTCAAAGCCCTATCGTTTACTCTCCATATGAATCTACTGGTGAGCAAAAGAGCGAGGAAGATATGGCTATAGGTATTAAACGTTCTAAAGATGTTCTCTACAATATGTATAGAACTGGTCTTCTAAGCAAGGAAGACTACGAATCCTATAGAGACTATGATATCAAACAGGATTTCTTGCCTGCAGAAAATGTGGATGTCGCTTCAAAAGGCTTCCTCTACTTTGCTTCACTTAATGAGGCCACTAACCTCATGTATGATTATCTAGTTCAAAAAGATAATGTATCTACGCAAGAACTACAAAATGAATCCATTCAAAAATCCTACCGTGAAACAGCAGAAAAAGAAATTAAGAATGGTGGCTATCTTATCACTACAACTATTGATAAGAATATCCATGCAGCTATGCAAAAAGCAGTTGCAGATTATGGTTACGTACTAAATGATAGTACAGGACAACCAGAAGTTGGAAATGTCTTAATGGATAACAAAACTGGTGCTATTCTAGGATTTGTAGGCGGTCGAGACTATCAAAGCAACCAAAATAACCATGCCTTCGATACTAAGCGTTCTCCTGCTTCGACTACGAAACCGATTTTGGCCTACAGTATTGCCATTGACCAAGGATTAATGGGTAGTGCTAGCGTTTTGTCCAACTATCCAACCAAATTTGCTAATGGAAATCCAATCATGTATGTCAATAGTCCTGGTACAGGTATGATGAGTCTGAGAGAAGCTCTCAATTACTCTTGGAATATCCCAGCCTACTGGACTTACCGTATGCTTCGAGAAAAAGGGGTTGATGTTCGTTCCTATATGGAAAAGATGGGCTATGATATCCCAGAGTATGATATCGAAAGTCTTCCTATGGGGGGAGGAATTGATGTTACTGTAGCTCAACATACAAATGGTTACCAAACAATTGCTAATAATGGAGTTTACCATAAGAAGCATATGATTTCAAAAATCGAAAAGGCCAATGGCGATGTCATTTATGAGTATAAAGACGAGCCTGTTCAGGTATATTCTAAAGCAACTGCAACTATCATGCAAAGCTTGTTGCGAGATGTTATTTCATCACGTGCCACAACAACATTTGCAAATAACCTTGCAGCTATTAACCCAAGTTTAGCAAGTGCTGACTGGATTGGGAAAACTGGTACAAGTAATGAAAATGGTGACATGTGGTTGATGCTTTCCACTCCAAGACTAACTCTAGGAGGCTGGATGGGCCACGATGATAATCGATCATTAGAAAATTTAGCAGGATATTACCGTAACGCTAAATATATGGCCTACCTAGTAAATGCTATCCAGCAAGCTTCTCCATCAGCTTGGGGAACCGAGAGGTTCAGCCTTGATCCTAGTGTAACTGCTTCCCAAGTCCTTAAATCAACAGGTCAAAAACCTGGACGAGTTAACCTAAACGGAAAAGATTACGAGGTTGGTGGAGAGACTGTTACAAGTTACTGGGCCAATAAAGCTGGCGCTCCGACTACGACCTTCCGCTTTGCAATTGGTGGTACTGATGCCGACTATAGACATGCTTGGAACGTTATTATTGGAAATCTAATTGAACAAAACAATAAAGATAAAAATAATAACAACAATAACAGCAATAACAATAATAACGGTAATAATAACAGCAACAACAATAATAACGGTAATAATAACAGCAACAACAATAATAACGGTAATAATAATAGCAATAATAATAATAACGGTAACAATAACGGTAATAACAATAGCAATAATAATGGTCATAACAGAAATAACTAACAACGCTAAGTTTCTTACCGATAGGAGAGCGAGAAATGATAATTCTCGTTCTCTTTTTTCTTTTTCTTATTCATGGTACAATAGCTTCATGAATAAATATCAAAAGAATATCTTTAAGGGAACCATCTATTCTCTCTTATCTGGCTTAATTTGGGGAATATGTGGTATTTTAGGGGAATACTTTTTTTCACATTATCAGGTTTCTTCAGGCTGGATTACTTCTATGAGGCTTCTAATAGCTGGTAGCTCTGTACTCATTTTAGCATTTACAAGCTTAAATTTCACATATTCGATATTTGGCGTGAAAAAAAGAATTATCTTTCTTTTCTTGCTTATGCTATATTGGGAATTTTCTCTGTTCAGTTTTTCTTTTATCTCTGCGTCGAATACTCAAATGCGACGACTGCTACCATCCTCCAATTCATTAGTCCTATTTTCATCTTAGCTTATGATCGGATTATCCATAAAAAGAAGGCTTCTAGGAATGCAATCCTATATGTTTTAATTGCCATGGTTGGAGTCTTCTTGATGACAACAAAAGGGGATTTGTCAACTTTATCTATCACACCCTTAGCCTTAGTCACTGGTCTACTCAGTGCTCTAGGAGTCATGTTTAATGTGATTTTGCCACAAAAATTTGCCAAAGAATATGGATTTGTTCCGACTGTCGGTTGGGGAATGATTATTGCTGGTACTTTTAGTAATTTTCTCTATCCTGTCTATCAAATAAGCTTTCAACTTGATTGGATTAGTATCGCCATCTGTTTAACGATTGCATTTTTAGGAACTGCCTTTGCCTTTTTCCTATCTATGAAAGCTGTATCCATGGTTTCTCCGCTAGTAGTCTCTGTTGTCAGCGCCAGTGAACCCTTGTCATCTGCAATTCTCAGCGTCCTATTTCTAGGCCTTGTTTTAGATAGTTTTTTAGTGATATCCATGATTTTAATTATTATTCCTATGATTTTTCTATCTGTTGAAAAAGCGAAAGAAGGAAATGAATCTTCCTCCTTTTAATAGTTTAGACTTCTATTTTGAAGTCTTTTTTGGTAGAATAGTAAGCATTACAAAGAGTGAGGAGAGGCCCCATGACCGCTACAAAAATGAATGCACAAGAAATTATCCAATTTATCGCAAATGCTGAGAAAAAGACAAGTGTTAAGGTAACTTTTGAAGGTCCATTGACTGGAGTTATTCCTGCTTCAGTTGTTAAACTTGGAAATGTCCTCTTCGGAGACTGGAAAGACATCGCTCCCCTCCTCGAAAATTTAACTGAAAACAAAGACTATGTTGTCGAGCAAGATGCCCGTAACTCTGCTGTTCCTCTCCTTGATAAACGTGTTATTAATGCTCGTATCGAGCCAGGTGCTATCATTCGTGACCAGGTTGAAATTGGTGACAACGCTGTTATCATGATGGGGGCCGTCATTAATATTGGTGCAGAAATTGGTGCCGGTACTATGATTGACATGGGTGCCATCCTTGGGGGACGTGCTATTGTTGGTAAAAATAGCCACGTTGGTGCAGGCGCAGTCCTTGCAGGTGTCATTGAACCGGCAAGTGCAGAGCCTGTCCGTGTTGGAGACAATGTCATGATTGGAGCCAATGCAGTTGTTATCGAAGGTATTCAAATCGGTAGCGGATCTGTCGTTGCTGCAGGGTCTATCGTGATTCAAGATGTTCCTGAAAACGTTGTTGTCGCTGGAGTCCCAGCCCGTATCATTAAGAAAATTGATAGCCAAACTCAACAAAAAACAGCGCTTGAAGATGCGCTTCGTACCTTGTAAAAGTGAACAGAGGCGGAATTTCCTGCCTCTTTATTGTCTAGTAGAAAGGATCTAAGTATGTTAAATTTGATTCAGATTCGACGAGATCTTCATCAAATCCCTGAGATTGGGTTAGAAGAATATAAAACCCAAGCCTACCTCTTAAAAGTTATAAAAGACTTGATTGCAGGTAAGGATTTTGCCCATGTTCGAACTTGGCAAACCGGTATCTTGGTTTATTTACAGGGAAGTCAGCCAGAACGCACTGTAGGATGGCGGACAGATATTGATGGACTCCCAATCGTTGAACAAACAGGTCTCGCCTTTGCCTCTCAACACCAAGGAAGAATGCATGCCTGCGGACATGATTTCCACATGACAATTGCTCTCGGAAGCTTGGAGCGTGCCTTAGAAAAACAACCAAAAAACAACCTTCTCTTTCTCTTCCAACCTGCCGAGGAAAACGAAGCAGGTGGCATGCTCATGTATGAAGACGGGGCCTTTGGTGACTGGTTGCCTGACCAATTCTATGGACTTCATGTTCGTCCAGACCTAAAAGTTGGACAGATTGCGACCAATACCCATACACTCTTTGCAGGAACTTGCGAAGTCAAGATTCATTTTAAGGGGAAAGGTGGACACGCAGCCTTTCCACATCAAGCAAACGATGCTCTGGTTGCAGCTAGCTATTTTATCACTCAAGTTCAGTCAGTCGTTAGCCGTAATGTCGATCCTATCGAGGGAGCTGTCGTAACTTTCGGTGTCTTTCAAGCTGGAACAACCAATAATGTCATCGCTGATACAGCTTTCTTGCATGGAACCATTCGAGCTCTCACACATAGTATGAGCCTCTTAGTTCAAAAACGTGTCAAAGTCATCGCTGAAGGTGTCGCAGCTGCTTTTGATATGGATGTGGAAGTTGAACTTAAGCAGGGAGGTTACCTACCTGTCGAAAACAACCCTAAATTAGCCCAGGAATTGATGACCTTCTTTGATGAAAAAGAGGAAATTGAACTAATCGACATCGAACCTGCCATGACAGGAGAAGACTTTGGTTATCTTCTCTCCAAGGTTCCTGGTGTCATGTTCTGGCTTGGCATTGACAGCCCTTATGCTCTTCACCATCCACAGATGAATCCTAAGGAAGAAGCTCTGGCAATTGGAGTTGAGGCTGTATCAAGCTTTTTAGCCAAGAAAGCTGCGGAGTAAACAATGAAAAAAGCCCTACGCAAGCAGGTCTTGCAAGAACTCAAATCTCTATCCAAAGAAGAAAAGGAAGTCATGGGCGCTTGGTTGACTGAGCAACTACTTCTACATCCCTTCTACAAGGAAGCAAAAACCATCGCCACTTACCTGTCTTTTCCTCATGAATTTCAGACAGCTAGACTCATTGAACAAGCTCAAAAAGATGGGAAAACGATCCTCATTCCCAAAACCTATTCACATGGGAAAATGGACTTTGTTCTATATGAACCAGAGAAACTCGAAAGAAATTCTTTTGGACTTCTTGAACCTCAAGGAGACTTCACTATCGTCGAAACTTCTAAGATTGACCTGATTCATGTTCCTGGTTTAGCTTTCAATACTTCTGGTTATCGAGTTGGCTACGGTGGTGGCTACTATGATAGATATTTGAGCAATTGTTCTTGTAACACTATCAGCACTCTCTATTCTTGTCAGATTCAGGACTTCCATCCTGATCCACACGATATTCCAGTTAAGGAGGTACTCATCTATGAAAGAGACTTTTGATCGTCGTTATCCAGTCACGAGCTTCTTTCTTCTCGTGACTACCCTAGTATTTATACTCATGTTTCTAACCAGTGGTTTCAACTATACCAGCGCAGCAACCTTATATCAGTTTGGAGCTATTTATCCTCCTGCTATTAAAGCCATGCCTGAACAGATATGGCGTTTATTCTCAGCAACCTTTGTTCATATTGGCTTAGAGCATTTTTAGTCAACATGCTATCCCTCTACTTTTTGGGACGTCAGATGGAGCAAATCTTTGGTTCCAAACAGTTTTTCTTTATCTACCTTCTGTCAGGTATGATGGGAAATCTCTTTGTTCTCGTTTTTAGCCCTGATGCTATTACTGCAGGTGCTTCAACTGCCCTCTACGGCATGTTCGCTTCTATTGTCGTTCTTCGTTATGCCTCACGCAATCCCTATCTCCAACAGCTTGGTCAATCCTACCTCTCCCTCTTAATCATCAACCTAGTAGGTAGTGTTTTAATGCCTGGCATTAGCCTTGCTGGACATGTCGGGGGAGCTGTTGGGGGTGCATTGCTGGCTATCGTCTTCCCAGTCCGAGGAGAACGAAAAATTTACACACCAGGCCAACGTGGTATAGCAACTCTAGCCTTTATTACTTTATCAGCCTTACTACTCTTTATCGGATTACTTTAAGACAAAGAAAAACCATTGGAATCTCTCTCAGAGAGCTTTATTTCCAATGGTTTTTTTAAATCTATTTGAAAAGTAGCTTAAAATCCATTATTGTCACTGAGTTCTTTGAACCAGTGGCCTGATTTTTTCAAACGGCGTTCTTGCGTTTCTAAGTCAAGCTCGACCAAACCATAGCGGTTTTTATAGCTGTTGAGCCACGACCAGCAGTCGATAAAGGTCCAGATCAAGTAGCCTTTACAGTTAGCGCCATCTTCGATAGCACGATGAAGTTCAGCCAGATGCCCTTTGACAAAGTCGATTCGGTAATCATCCTGAATCATGCCATTCTCACGGAATTTGTCTTCACCTTCAACGCCCATCCCATTCTCTGTCAACATCCACTCGATATTGCCATAGTTTTCCTTGATATTTTTGAGCAATATGATAGATCCCTTGCTCATAGATTTCCCAACCGCGGTGGGGATTGATTTTACGACCAGGCATGACATAAGGTTCATAGAAATGTTCTGGCAAGAGCGGACTGTCAGGATGCTTAGCAAAACGTGGCGCCATGACACGCAAAGGTTGGTAGTAGTTAACTCCAAGGAAATCTACTGTATGTTGGCGAATCAGTTCCAATTCCTCTGCTGAAGAATCTGGCAGCAAATCATGCTCAGTTAAAATCTCTACCAATTCTTCTGGATAAGTTCCCAAGACAGATGGATCTAGGAAAGATTGAGCTTGGAATAGATCAGCAATGCGTGCAGCTTTCACATCGGCAGGATGTTGACTACGTGGATAAGCTGGCGTCAAATTGAGGACAATTCCAATCTTAGAAGCAGGCAAAACCTCATGACAAGCCTTAACCGCAAGACTACTAGCCAGTTGAGTGTTATAAGCTACCTGAACCGCAGCTTTGGCATCCACCTTATGTGGATAATGGGCATCATAGAAATAGCCAAACTCAACAGGAACGATAGGCTCATTGAAGGTAATCCATTGGTCCACCAAGTCTCCATAGGTCTCAAAACAGAAACGAGCATAGTCTTCATAAGCCTTGATGGTTGCCTTATTTTCCCAACCATCGCCATCCTCTTGAAGGGCAAAAGGCAGGTCAAAGTGATAAAGATTGACTAAGAGACGGATTCCCTTGGCCTTAATAGCTTCAAAGACCTGACGGTAGAAAGCCACACCTTGAAGATTGACCTCTCCACGACCCTGTGGGAAAATACGAGACCACTGGATAGAAGTACGAAAGGCTGTATGACCTGTTTCTAACAAAAGTTCGATATCCTGCTCCCAGTTTTCATAGAAGGTCGATGTCTTATCTGGCCCAATCCCATTGTAATAACGATTTGGCTCTACTTGGTACCAATAATCCCAGAGATTATCTCCCTTGCCGTCACCAGGCACTCGCCCTTCTGTCTGTGGCCCAGAAGTTGAGGAACCCCAGACAAAATCCTTTGGAAATTTTAGCATAGCACTACCTCTTTTTGCGATTTTAATGTTTACTTTCTCTCATTATAAAGAAAAAACAAGGCAAAAACTAGTTACATTTTTGTCTTGTTTTTCTTCTGATTATAGATTTTATTTATTTGTTAGGATTTCAAGAGTTTCAAGCAAGCTATCTGCATGAACTTCGATTGTATCCCCTGTCGCCTTGATCTTAACTTCTACGATACCATCAGCTGCTTTCTTCCCAATAGTGATACGGATTGGAAGACCAATCAAGTCGCTATCGCTAAATTTAACACCGACACGTTCGTTACGGTCATCCGTCAGAACTTCGTAGCCTTTATTTACCAAAGCTTCTTCGATACGATTTGTCAATGCAAGGCTTGCTTCATCCTTGACGTTAACTGGAATCAAATGCACATCAAATGGCGCTAATTCTTTAGGGAAGTTGATTCCCCAAGCGTAACGGTATTCACCTTTTGGAGTTTTGTTAACAAAGAGGCGAGCGTGTTGTTCCATGACTGCTGAAAGGAGACGGCTGACACCGATACCATAGCATCCCATGATAATTGGGATCGCACGACCATTTTCATCCAAGACATCTGCTCCCATACTTGCTGAGTAGCGAGTTCCCAGTTTGAAAATGTGACCGATTTCGATACCACGTGCAAAGTTGAGAACACCTTGTCCGTCTGGTGAAATTTCACCTTCACGAACTTCACGGATATCCACATACTCAGCAGTGAAATCACGACCTGGGTTGACACCAGTCAAGTGGTAACCATCTTCGTTAGCACCTACAACAGCATTGCGACTATCTTGCACCTTGCGGTCTGCGATAATCTTGACATTTTCTGGAAGATTGACTGGGCCAAGTGAACCAAAATCCACTCCCAACAATTCTTTCACTTCCGCCTCGGTTGCAGGTTCCAAGAAGTCTGCTCCAAGGTAGTTTTTCAATTTGACTTCATTGAGTTGGTCATTGCCAACGAGTAGGGCAACAACTGGCTCCTCGTCTGCGATATAAACCAAGGTCTTGATTGTTTGCTCTTCAGAGACATTCAAGAAAGCAGCAACTTCATCAATCGATTTGACACCTGGTGTTTCCACACGAGTTACTTGATCTTCAGTCACAACACGGTTGCTTGGTTTGTAGGCGTTAGTTGCCATTTCCAAGTTAGCTGCATAGCTTGACTCACTTGAGTAGGCAATAGTATCTTCACCAGAAACCATCCATTTAAGCAATTCTGCCTTGATTTCTTCTTGCACTTCTGCAGGGATTTCATCAAACGACGCGACAGATTTATCCAAGACTACCCAACGATTCAGGTCTGTACGAGCAGGTGTGATGGCCATAAACTCTTGACTATCCTTACCACCCATGGCTCCACCGTCACCGATGATGGCTTTGAAGTCCAAACCACTACGAGTGAAGATACGCTCATAGGCTGCCTTGTACTCATCATAAGTAACATCCAAACTATCGTAGTTAGCGTGGAAGCTATAACCATCTTTCATGATAAATTCACGCGTACGAAGAAGTCCATTACGTGGACGTTTCATCACGGTACTTAGGTTGGATTTGATACAAGTTCAGTGGTAACTGCTTGTATGACTTGACAGAATCACGGACAATTGCTGTGAAAGTTTCTTCGTGAGTCGGACCCAAGATAAAGTCAGATTTCTCACGATTCTTCAATTTGTACAAATCTTCACCGTAGGTCTCATAACGTCCTGATTCACGCCAAAGGTCAGCACTGAGAAGGGCAGGAGCCAGCATTTCAACGGCACCAATCTTGTCAAACTCTTGACGCATGATATTTTTGGCTTTTTCAATAACACGGTTAGCAAGTGGCAGGTAAGAGTAGACTCCTGCTGATACTTGGCGAACATATCCAGCACGCAACATAAGTGCGTGACTAATAACTTGAGCATCGCTTGGCATTTCGCGAAGCGTTGGAATAAGCATTTTACTTTGTTTCATATTTTTCCCCTATTTCTTAAAAGAAGGTACGCATGATGTCGTTCCAGGTTACGGCGAGCATCAAGACAACCATAATCACAACTCCAACTAGAGTCACATAGGTTTCAATTTCTTGTTTTAGTGGTTTGCGGCGAATGGCTTCAATGATGTTGAGCACGATTTTACCACCATCTAATGCCGGGATAGGAATCAAGTTGAAAATCCCGATATTGATAGAAATCATAGCCAAAAAGAATAAGACATTCTCAAGACCATTTTTAGCAGCATCGCTACTTGCCTTAAAGATAGCAACGGGGCCACCCAGTTTATTTAGATCAGGCTGGAAAATCAAACTTTTCAAGGCATTGAGAATACGCAAGGCTGAATCAGCTGCAGAGGTGAATCCACCTACAAACATAGACCAGATATCTGATTTGAGTCTCGGTTGAACACTAAAATATAGCGTCCTTGGTTCTCCTCAGGTGTCACAGTTATTTGCTTTTCAGTCCCATTTTCTGAAATAGTCACATCCAAAACAGGGGCAGTCTTATCCTTTGTCTCCGCCTCAACCGCCTGAATCAAATCAGACCAGTTTGAAATCTCATAATTTCCTACCTTGGTAATCTGAGCTGTATGTTCAACACCGGCCTTAGCAATCGCGCTATCAGGGATGATACTGAAGTTATTCGTTTGCGTATCACGAACGCCACCTTGCATGAAAATTAAAATCCAGAAGACAATGACTCCCAAAATGAAGTTGTTCATCGGTCCAGCAAAGTTCGTAATCAATTTACCCCAGACAGTCGCATTTTGATATTGGACGTCCAGCGGAGCGATACGAACTTCCGTTCCATCAGCTTCCACAATGGTCGCATCATGGTCCACTGAGAAGGTCTTCTCCTCTTCCAAGACCAAACCTGTGATAAAGAGCTTGTCTTCAAAATCAAATTGAGTTACCTGCATAGGAAGAGCTGTCTGATCAATTTTCTTACCAGAGAGATTAATCCGCTTCACCTTGCCATCTTGATCAAGAGTCAAGCTAACAGGAGTTCCTGTCTTAATCTCTGTAGCATCCTCGCTCCAACCTGCCATACGGACATAGCCACCTAGTGGCAAGAGACGAATCGTATAGGCAGTCCCGTCTTTCCCGATATGGGCAAAAATCTTTGGTCCCATACCAATGGCAAACTCACGAACCAAAATCCCGGATTTCTTGGCAAAGTAAAAATGCCCGAACTCGTGGACCACCACGATGATTCCAAAAACCAGGATAAACGTTAATAATCCAATCATTTAGTTTCTGATTCCCTTTCCTTAAATAAGCCGAATAGGTGCATAATAGGGAAAATAGCTAACATAGAGTCAAAGCGGTCCAATACACCACCATGTCCAGGGATGAACTTTCCTGAGTCCTTAACACCAAAGTGGCGTTTCATGGCACTCTCAATCAAATCACCCAACTGACCTGCCAAGCTAAAGAAGATAGCAAAAACAGTCATTTTGTAAATCCCATAAGGTAGGGCGACGGTACTATCTACCATCATAAATATGGCTGTTGTTATCATAGCAGCGACAACTCCACCCAATGCCCCCTCAATTGTTTTATTTGGAGAGACTCTCGGAGCTAGCTTTTTCTTACCAAAATTCATTCCTACTAGGTAGGCACCACTATCTGTTGCCCAAACCATAAAAAGTCCCAAAAGGGCTTTATCTAGACCTGCTACACGAGCATCGACCAAGGCATTAAATCCAAATCCGACGTAAAAACTCATGGCAATTGGAAAGACCGCATCTTCAATCGTGTAATTCTTACTAAATACTGTGCAACCTAACATGATAAAAATCAAGACGCTATAGGCAACAACATTCCCATCTACTGGTAAGAATGTCAAATAATTTTCCAAGGGAATAGTAAGAGCAAATGTCGCTAATAAGGTCAAGAGTCCTTCGGGTGTCATGGTATTTAAACCTTTCATACGAAGTAATTCATGAACCCCTAACATAGCAATCAATCCCATGGCAATCTGTAACCATAGGCCGCCCAAGATTAAGAGCGGTATAAAGATAGCCAATGCCAAAGCGGCAAAGATGGTTCTCTTTAATAAATCCTTTTTCATAATTTCTCCTAAACTCCTCCAAATCGACGGTTACGACGATTGAACTCTGCAATAGCCTCCTTCAAAGCTTGCTCATCGAAATCCGGCCACAAGACATCTGTGAAATAAAGCTCGCTATAAGCAGCCTGCCAAGGCAAGAAGTTACTCAAACGAAGTTCGCCACTAGTTCGAATAATCAAATCTGGATCACGAAACTCTTTCGGTAAATGACCTGTAAAAAGATAGTCTCCAATCAATTCTTCGTCAATATCTGCAGAACTTATCTTACCTTCTGAAACTTCCTCTGCAATCAACTTGAGAGCCTGTGTAATTTCAGCTCTTCCTCCATAGTTGAGAGCAAAATTAAGAATCAATCCTGTATTTGACTGCGTTAATTCCTCCGCTTTTTTCAAAGCTTCAAAAGTCTCTTTAGGTAAGCGATTGGTTTCACCTATCATCTGAATCTTCATGTTTCTCTCATGCAATTCAGGCACATATTTGTCATAAAACTCAACTGGCAAGTTCATGATAAATTTAACTTCTTGGTCTGGACGAGCCCAGTTTTCGGTCGAAAAAGGCATAAACAGTCAAAGCCTTTAACTCCCATATCACTAGCTGCAATTGCAACTTTTTTCAAAGCATCCATCCCAGCTTTATGTCCAAAAACTCGAGGTTGCATTCGTTTTTTGGCCCAACGACCATTTCCATCCATGATAACACCGATATGAGACGGTACCATTGTTGGTACTGGAGTTTCTATTGGTTTATCTTTTTTAAAAAATCCAAACATGCTTGTATTCCTATTCAAAAATCTATCGTTTCATTATACCATATTTTTCGCTTTTCTTCTATCTTCATAGCTTATTCTAGAGGGAATTTACTATAGTTTACAAATAAGCGCATCATTTCTAACCTTGCATTTTCAAAAGAAAGTTGATACAATAAAAACACAAAGATTAATCCTTGTTCAATCACAGGGGTTTTTTATTGAAAGGATCTTACCATGTCAAAGAAACTACAACGTAAAAAACAATTAAGAAACAGCCTTCGTCGTTCAGGTGCATTTTCAAATGCTGTGAATAAGGTTGTCGAAGAAACAAAAAAAGTTGTGAAGCATGCGGAAAAAGCAGCAAGTGAGGCAGGAAAAGCTGTCTCTAAGCAAGTAGAAAAAGCTGTAGAAGCAACTAAAGAGCAAGCCCACAAGCTTACAACTTCTGTTGAAGATTTCGCAGCTGACCTAGGCGGACTTCCACTTGACCGTGCTAAAACTTTCTACGATGAAGGGATTAAGTCTGCTGCTGACTTCAAAAACTGGACAGAAAAAGAACTCCTTGCCTTGAAAGGAATCGGTCCAGCTACGATCAAGAAATTAAAAGAAAACGGCATCAAGTTCAAGTAATCTTTCTTGTTCCTTGCATTTCGGTCAAAAACTTGTTAAAATATAGCCATTAGAGGTGTTTTGAGTCCCACATTTTACAGAAAGTGGCGGAGCTGAGAAGTCCACAAATGTGTCAAAACTGGTTGCTAATGGATGAAATTTAAAAATGAAATATAAATCTTTTTGTTTCCTTTTAGGACTAGACAGCGAGTTGCAGGCTGTACTTAAGTACGGCAAGACGAGCTAACGACGTCATAAAAGAGAAACAAGAAGATTAAAGTTGCGGGCATCTGCCCGAAATTGGGTGGTACCGCGGATAAACACATTCGTCCCTGTCAAATTAATGACAGGGGCGATTTTTTGTAGAAAGCGAGGGAGGAAGATGACAAGAGCAGAGTTGCCAGAACGAATCGAAACGGAGCGCCTGGTCTTACGAGTCCGTACCGTGGCTGATGCCGAGGATATCTTTGACTACGCTAGTCGTCCAGAAGTCGCCTACCCAGCTGGCTTTCCACCCGTCAAGACCTTGGAAGATGAGATTTATTATCTGGAGCATACCCTTCCTGAGCGGAATCAAAAGGACAATCTCCCAGCAGGCTATGGAATTGTGGTCAAAGAGACCGATAAAATCATAGGCTCAGTCGATTTTCCCCGTCGCTACGAAGACGATGTACTGGAGATTGGCTATACCTTGCACCCAGACTATTGGGGACGAGGATATGTCCCAGAAGCAACGCGAGCCTTGATTGACTTAGGCTTTAAAGAATTGGGTCTTCACAAGATTGAACTGGTCTGCTTTGACTACAATCTCCAAAGTCAAAGAGTCGCAGAGAAGCTTGGTTTCACCCTTGAAGCTCGCATAAGGGATCGCAAAGATGCTCAAGGAAATCGCTGTGACAGTCTGATATATGGATTGCTGAAGAGTGAGTGGGGAGCTGAATAATTAAGTAGTGATAAAAAATTGCAAAGTATTAATAACATATAAAGTATTGAGGTATAAAAATGGAAAACGAAAGTTTAGATTTAATTATTAAGGAAGTAGAAAATCAACAGGAGAAAGAGTTAGTTCGTTTTGAATCAAACTTATCTGAAGGAATAAATAAGTATAAAGAAGTATTACCTGCTGATTTAATAACACCCCAGCTACAAGAAAAAGTTGACAATGAAGTAAAATTACAATTAGTTGAATTTCAAAAAAGTATTGACTTAAAACCTAAAGCATTATACCATGCTTTAAAAGTGGAAACTGAACTCAATCCAGATATTGAAAAAGATGAATTAAAGAGAAACGCTTATGATTTCTTGGAAAAAACAACAAAGAACAAATATCTGAAAAAAATTATTCGCGAGCTAAAAAAAGGAGTATAAAATGGCAAATGTTGGGGATTTAGCTGTCAAAAGTGGAAAAGCTGTTATTAAATTTATGTTGGAATTGATAACAGATTATCTAAAAAGTGAAGAATTTAAAAAACAAATGAAAATCATGGTTGAAACTTTAGTAACTAAAATAGTTGAAAAAGTTATAGAAGAAAAGAATAGAAATAACTAGAAAGGACACACACATGTCTAAAGAACTTTCACCTAAATACAATCCAGCCGAGGTTGAGGCTGGTCGTTACCAAAAATGGCTTGACGAAGATGTTTTCAAGCCTTCAGGCGATCAAAAGGCTAAGCCTTATTCAATCGTTATTCCACCACCAAACGTGACTGGGAAACTTCACCTTGGTCACGCTTGGGATACGACTTTGCAAGATATCATCATCCGTCAAAAACGCATGCAAGGTTTTGATACCCTTTGGCTTCCTGGTATGGACCACGCTGGTATTGCCACTCAAGCTAAGGTTGAGGAGCGCTTACGTGGTGAGGGCATTACTCGTTACGACCTCGGTCGTGAAAAATTCCTTGAGAAAGTCTGGGAATGGAAAGACGAATATGCCACTACCATCAAGGAACAATGGGGCAAGATGGGGCTCTCTGTAGACTACTCTCGTGAGCGTTTCACCCTTGACGAAGGTTTATCAAAAAGCGGTTCGCAAGGTCTTTGTGGACCCTATATAAGAAAGGTTGGATCTATCGTGGTGAGTTTATCATCAACTGGGACCCAGCAGCTCGCACAGCCCTTTCTGATATCGAGGTGATTCATAAGGATGTTGAAGGTGCCTTCTACCACATGAATTACATGCTGGAAGACGGATCTCGTGCCCTTGAAGTTGCGACAACTCGTCCTGAGACCATGTTTGGGGATGTAGCTGTTGCGGTCAACCCAGAAGACCCACGCTACAAGGACTTGATTGGTCAAAACGTAGTCCTTCCTATTGCTAACAAACTGATCCCGATCGTTGGTGATGAGCACGCAGATCCTGAGTTTGGTACTGGTGTCGTGAAAATCACGCCTGCCCACGATCCAAATGACTTCTTGGTTGGTCAACGCCATAACTTGCCACAAGTTAATGTCATGAACGACGACGGAACTATGAACGACTTGGCCTTCGAATTTGCAGGTATGGACCGTTTTGAAGCTCGTAAGGCAGTCGTTGCGAAGTTGGAAGGAATCGGTGCCCTTGTCAAAATCGAAAAACGTGTCCACAGTGTTGGTCACTCAGAGCGTACAGGTGTAGTGGTTGAACCACGCTTGTCTACGCAATGGTTCGTTAAGATGGACCAATTGGCTAAAAATGCGATTGCCAACCAAGACACAGAGGACAAGGTAGAATTCTACCCACCTCGTTTCAACGATACCTTCCTCCAATGGATGGAAAATGTTCACGACTGGGTTATCTCTCGTCAGCTCTGGTGGGGTCACCAAATCCCTGCTTGGTACAATGCTGAGGGTGAAATGTACGTCGGTGAAGAAGCTCCAGAAGGGGACGGATGGACTCAGGACGAAGACGTCTTGGATACTTGGTTCAGTTCTGCCCTTTGGCCCTTCTCAACCATGGGCTGGCCGGATGTCGACTCAGAAGACTTCAAACGTTACTTCCCAACTTCAACCTTGGTAACAGGGTACGACATCATCTTCTTCTGGGTGTCTCGTATGATCTTCCAATCCTTGGAATTCACTGGTCGTCAGCCATTCCAAAACGTCCTTATCCACGGTCTTATTCGTGATGAGCAAGGACGTAAGATGTCTAAATCACTCGGTAACGGGATTGACCCGATGGATGTCATCGAGAAATACGGTGCCGATGCCCTTCGTTGGTTCCTTTCGAACGGTTCTGCACCAGGCCAAGACGTGCGCTTCTCTTACGAAAAAATGGATGCTTCATGGAACTTCATTAACAAAATCTGGAACATCTCTCGCTACATCCTCATGAACAATGAAGGCTTGACCCTTGAGCAAGCAACTGCTAATGTGGAAAAAGTTGTTAACAAGGAAGCTGGAAATGTCACTGACCGCTGGATTCTCCACAACCTCAATGAAACCATCGGAAAAGTCACTGAAAACGTTGATAAGTTTGAGTTTGGTGTGGCTGGCCACATCCTCTACAACTTCATCTGGGACGAATTTGCGGACTGGTACGTTGAGTTGACTAAGGAAGTCCTTTATAGCGATAACGAAGAAGAGAAAGTCATTACACGTTCTGTTCTCCTTTATACTTTGGACAAGATCCTTCGTCTCCTTCACCCAATCATGCCATTCGTGACAGAGGAAATCTTTGGACAAATCTCAGAAGGTTCTATCGTTACAGCAGCATACCCAACTGTCAACCCAGCCTTTGAAGACCTTGCGGCTCACACTGGCGTGGAAAGCCTCAAAGACTTAATCCGTGCTGTTCGTAATGCGCGTGCGGAAGTAAACGTTGCTCCAAGCAAGCCGATCACCATCCTTGTTAAGACAAGCGATAGCGACTTGGAAGCCTTCTTTAACAGCAATGTCAACTACATCAAACGCTTCACAAATCCAGAGCACTTGGAAATCGCATCAAACATCCCTGCACCTGAACTCGCTATGTCAAGCGTCATCACAGGAGCAGAAATCTACTTGCCTCTCGCAGACCTCCTCAATGTCGAAGAAGAACTGGCTCGTCTCGACAAGGAACTGGCTAAATGGCAAAAAGAACTGGATATGGTAGGCAAGAAACTCTCTAACGAACGTTTCGTAGCCAACGCCAAACCAGAAGTCGTCCAAAAAGAACGCGACAAACAAGCCGACTACCAAGCTAAATACGATGCGACCATAGCACGTATTGATGAGATGAAGAAGTTGGTGAAATAAACATAGAAACACGGTGGTAAGCCGTGTTTTTTGGTATAATGAAATCAATATCTATTGATGGAGAAAGTTATGTCTAAACACCCTCATTATGAATTGTTAAATTTAATTGGCTATGGTCTTGCCAAATTTGATAAGTTATTTATAAAAGAGTTTCAATGCTCTAGTAAATCTGAGTTTTATCGTTATATAGTTTCTTTGGGTATCGCAGAAACAACTGGGGTAGTTAAAAATAGAATGGATTTATTCGACCCTTATTTTGATAACAATAGAAAAGGCTGGTGGCAAAAAGCTGAGGTCTACCGTTTTTAGAAAAAGATTTAATTGACATGATGTTTGGGAATGAAGATGTTCATAGTTTTGCAGAAATCATTAAAATGCTACTTGCAAGCGAAGGGAAGAAAACAGGCATAGCAGTCATTGAAAAGCCAATAGTCCGAACTAAATTTAAACGTCTACAAGAAACTGGAATGGAAGCAGAAAATTACTTTATACTCCATTTTTGATAAAGAAGAAAAAAATTTCAAGGTGGACAATTAACCGATGCCCGCCTTTTATGGCGATGGATATGATTTCAAGTAGATGTTCAAGAACATTCTTACCTTGCTGAAGTTAAAGGTATTCGAAAACCCTAAAGGACGGATTCGTTTGACTGCCAGAGAATTTGAGAAAGCAAAAAGAGTTTCAATCAGATTTTTATTTTTATCCTTGGTCACTAACCTAGATGACATTCCAAAGCTAGTGTTAATCGATAATCCTTTGAATCATTTTTGAATTCAAAAAAAGAGTATCATAAAAAAACGAAGTCATAGAATACAGAAGTCTTGAAGATTTATATTAGAATTTTTACAATTTTTCCTATTTCCTGAAAAAAACCTCCTGATTTATTCAGGAGGTTTTTATTTATTTCCTCACAACCAGCCTTCTTCTTCGGCAGTTTTGGCTGCTTCGGTTCGGTTGCTGGCGCCTAGTTTGGAGAGGATATTGGTCATGTAATTACGGACAGTGCCGTTTGAGAGGTAGAGCTTGTCCGCAATTTCTTGGTTGGAGAGACCTTGGGCTACTCCATGTAGAACAGCGACTTCTTGCTCGGTCAAGGGATTGGGATGGGTCATCATGACTTCCATCAGCTCTGGAGAATATTCCTTGCGTCCCTCTAACACCGTATGCAGGGTCTGCATGAGTTCGGCGATGCTTCGCTCTTTCAAGACATAGGCGTCGACTCCTGCTTTGACAGCTCGTTCAAAATAGCCTGGGCGTTTAAAGGTCGTAACGATAACCACCTTGGTTTCAGGCACTTCTTGTTTGATCCACTCAAGTGCTTCTAGTCCCGTCTTGACTGGCATTTCGACGTCAAGAATAGCAATATCTACTGCTTCTTTCCCCAAAACCTCGATAGCCTCGGCTCCATTTTTCGCCTGCAGAACAGTCTCCACATCTGGCTGAAAGCTTAAGAGCTGGAACATGGCATCTCTAAGCATACTTTGATCTTCTGCGACTAATACTTTCATCTACTTTCTCTCCTTATAAGGCAGATGCACGCGCACCTCTGTAGGATCTTTCAAACTGACCAGCTCTACTTGACCTGAGAAGGCTGTAGCACGATCTCGGACTGTGTGAAGTTCATTTCCTTTTTCAGTTGCAAAACCTTTCCCGTCATCTCTAACTGTCAGGACCAACTCCTGATCTGTACGTTCCAGTTTTTAGATAGGCTTTTTTCAGCTCTGGCATGCTTGATGATATTGGTCGCAAGTTCTAACAAAATCATAGCGGCTGTCGACTCTATATCCTGAGTCAGGCTAGCCTTGTCCAATTGATTCTCAACCACGACCTCAATCCCAGCAATTTCCAGCATCTTCTTAACAGTCTCAAGCTCTGAAGCTAGGGTCCGTGATTTCAGATTTTCCACGATAGTTCGCACTTCATTCATGGAATCCTTGCTGATCTGGTGAATTTCTTTTAATTCCTTTTCCACCTGTGGATAAGCCTGCATCTGAAATAACTGCAAGGCTAGATCTGTCTTGACACTCAGCATAGCAAAGGTATGTCCCAGACTATCATGCAAATCCTGACCGATACGACTGCGTTCATTTTCAGCAAGCAATAGATTTATCTGGGCATTTTTGCTTTTACCTGAGCTTCTTTCAAATCCTCGACAATGCGAATCCGAACCAAGCCCAATGTCATCAAATCGACAAAAGTAAGAATTCCAAGCTCAAAGGCTACGAGCTCAGTCTCGACTGACTGAAACATCATGAGTTGTCCAACAACAAGAACTTGAGCAAGAAGAAAAGTCCAGACATGTAAAGACTTTAAACTACGTACACCAAAATGATAAATTAAGAGATTGGAAAGGAAAAAGAAGAACCATATATAATTTACAGTAACAAAGGCGGTGTTCCCAGCTACATAGACCAGCATGATGCCCCAGAAAAGCCAAGATAAGCGCTGACTCTTGGTGGTTAAAACGCCTAAATAAGCCACCACAAATAGAATATCAACTAGTAAATGCCAGCTAGGAATCTCCCCAATCACTGCAGAGAGGATTGGGAAAACCATAAAAATCAAACTGGCCCAAAACATATAGTGTATGCTTTTTAGTCTTTCAAGCATTAAGCATTCTCCTTATGACCTTGAAGGTAAATGGTCAAACCAAACAAAACTGCTGAAAAAACAAGTAGATAAACTGTGGCTGATAAATTGATGCCACCCTCATTTAAGAAGGTCTTGAGCAACTCCATCAACTGATAAGTTGGTAGGCACTTCCCGATTGCTTGCATCCAGTCTGGAAATAAAGAGATGGGCATCCAGAGTCCGCCTAACACAGCCAAGCCTAGATAGAGAAGATTGCCCACGACAGACATCAGCTGACTAGAAGGCAAGAGTGTCAAGGTCAAGCCAAGCGCTACAAAGGCAACACTTCCTACTATCAGCAAGAGCGCAGCCCCAATCCAGCTTCCTAGAGGCATATCCACACCTCTGATCAAGTGCCCAACTGAGAAAACAACCAGAATTGAGACCAAATAATCAACCATCATACTTGTTATCTTTGATAGATAATATTCTACCATATTTACTGGAGTATGGCGTAATGTTTTCTGCCAGTTGTTGATTTTATCGGTATGTAAAACAGCTGGAAATGAAAACATAGCTGTCGACATCATGGAAAAGGCTGTCATGGAGATGAGGTAATCACGCATAAAATTATCTGGTCCACCGGGTGTGTCTTGGTACATACCTGAAAAGAATAAATAGAAGGCCGTCGGCATCCCTACGGATAATAGATAATAGACTAATTGACGTTTGGTCAATAGAAATTCTATCTTATTTAGTGAAATCCATCGTTTCATCTTAGTCATCTCCCTTTTGTGTTTCTTCAAAGATTGTATCCAGCAAGCTACGGTTATTGACTTCAATTTCTTGAATCCTACATCCTGCTTGCACTAAAAGTTCCCAGAAAGCATCTGCTTCGCGTGTGACTACTTGCAGGGCATCTTGTTTTTGTGACCAGTTTTCAACCAAGTTAGACTGCTCAATGACTTCCATGTATGCTAGAGGAAGGATAAAGTGCTTTTCAATCTCCTCACTGCGCATGGCTAGAGGTGTTGTATCGCGAATCAACTCTCCCTTATTCAAGACCAAGATTCGGTCCGCTGTATGCTCCACCTCTTCGATATAATGGGACGAATAGAGAATGGTAACTCCCTTAGCTTTTAGCTCCTGAACAATTTCCCAAAAGCGTTGGCGGGTTGAAGTATCCATGGCAGCAGTCGGCTCATCTAAAAAGACTAGCTTTGGTCGGCCAATCAAGGTCAAGACAAAAGAGAAGAGACGCTTTTGTCCACCTGATAATTTTTCTGCAAATTGTTCTTTTTGTTGCTGGTCAAACTGCAATAGTTGATCGATTTCCCGATTGCTCAAGGGATTTGGGTAAATGCTTTGAAAGAAAGCAATCAACTCTTTGACCTTTAATTTCTGAACGATGACATTTTCTTGAGGTAGGTAGGATCTTGTGTAGTCTAACTTAGAACTCGTCACTGGCAAGCCTTGGATGGATACTTGACCGCTGGTGACCAGTTTATCTCCTAGCAAACAGTCCAAGAGTGTGGTCTTCCCAGCACCATTGGGACCAATCAAGGCGACGCATTCACCTTCAGCTACCTCAAAGGAAATATCCTTCAAAATAGCCTTGCCCTTGATGTTTTTATTTAGGCTTTCTACCTTAATCATGTTCATGATATTCTCCTTTCAGCCACTCCTTTCCCATCGGAAAGGCGATAAAAATCATAAATCCTAATCCCCAGGCACCACGGATGAATTGATGAAGGAAGGCTTGATCAAACCAACCTGTAAATATTTCTACCAACCATACCACTAGTGATAGTCCAATAAAAAGATAGAGAATCGCTTTTTTTCATTTTTCAAACTCCTTTTTCACATCTGAGACTAATTTCAAACTTTCTCGGATCAACCAAGACATGATTCCAAATCCTGCAAATAGCTCCCAAGGAAAATGATAGAAGCCTTCATCCAATCCTGAAAACATGAGATAAGTCATGACTCCTGCTGCTACTAAACTCATTGCGACAATTACTTTATGTTTCATATTTTCTTCCTCCATTTGATACATCTAGTATAATTCTTTGAAGGTAGAATCACTAGAAGCTTCTGTCATGAGGAAATATGACAAATGTCACAAAAAAAGAAAGTTGATTTCTCAACTTTCTTTTTTTCTATTATTTAATCTTTATTCCACACTGAAGAGATATGGATACACTGGTTGTTGACCGTGGTGGATTTCTACTTCTACATCTTCGAATTCTTCTGCGATTTCTTGGGCAATTTGGTTAGCCAATTCTTCGCTTCCATCTTCACCGATATAGAAAGTCACGATTTCACTGTCTTCATCCAACATATGTTTCAAGGTTTCAGTCAGGGTTTGGTGCATGTCAGGGTTTGATACGAGGATCTTACCATCTACCATACCAAGATTATCATTTCGTGAATTTCCAAGCCGTCAATCGTTGTGTCACGAACGGCTGTTGTTACGCTACCGCTGACCACATCACCAAGAGCCGCAGTCATGCGTTCTTGGTTTTCTTCGATAGTCTTGCTTGGGTCAAATGCTAGAAGGCTAGTCAATCCTTGAGGAAGGGTACGAGCTTCTACCACTACTGCTGGTTGTTCCAATACCTCTGCGGCAGATTGAGCTGCCATAAAGATATTTTTGTTGTTTGGTAAGAAGATGATGTTGCGAGCATTAACTTGCTCAACAGCCTTGATAAAGTCTTCTGTCGAAGGGTTCATGGTTTGTCCACCTTCGATGACATAGTCCACACCTTGAGCACGGAAGATGTCTGCCAATCCTTGACCAGCTACTACTGCGATAAGGGCATATTCTTTTTCTTCAGCTGGCTTGCTGACTTGAGCTTCTTTTTCCACTTGAGCTTCGTGTTGGTTACGCATGTTATCGACTTTAACCTTGACCAAGCTACCATACTTGAGACCTTCTTGCATAACAAGTCCTGGATCTTCTGTATGGACGTGAACTTTAACGATTTCGTCGTCATTGACAACAAGTAGAGAATCCCCAAGTTCGTTCAAGTAGTTACGGAATTCTTCGTAGTCAAACTCTTTAGTATAAGTTGGACCTTGCTTAAGGGCAACCATGATCTCAGTACAGTAACCAAAGGTAATGTCTTCAGTTGCTACATGTCCAGCTACAGATTTGTGGTGTTCTGCATTGATCATCTCACCCATATTCGCTGGAGTGGCAACAAAGTCTTCAGACGCACTGTATTCACCAGTAAGAGCTGAAAGGAATCCTTCATAGATGAAGACCAACCCTTGACCACCTGAGTCCACAACGCCAACTTCCTTCAATACTGGAAGCATTTCTGGAGTTTTAGCAAGGGCTGCTTTAGCTCCTTCCAAGGCAGCACGCATAACCTCAACGGCATCATCTGTCTGCTCTGCTTTTTTCTTAGCACCGATGGCAGCTCCACGTGATACAGTTAAGATAGTTCCTTCAACAGGTTTCATAACAGCCTTGTAGGCTACTTCAACACCCGATTGGAAGGCAAGAGCTAGGTCTTTTCCTGTTAACTCTTCTTTTGTCTTGATAGCTTGTGAAAATCCACGGAAAAGCTGAGAAGTGATAACTCCAGAGTTTCCACGCGCACCCATCAAAAGACCTTTAGCCAAGATACTTGCAGCCTCACCAACAGTTGAAGCTGGTTTGTCTGCTACTTCTTTGGCACCATTTTCGATAGTCATTCCCATGTTTGTTCCTGTATCTCCATCTGGAACTGGGAAGACGTTTAATGAATTGACATATTCGGCTTGCTTATTTAATCGAGTAGAAGCAGCCTGGACCATTTCTTGAAATAGGCTTGTAGTAATATTTGACACGATTATTCTCCTGCAACTTTGATATTTTGAATGAAGACATTCACAGTCTGAGCAGTGATTCCAAGTTGATTTTCCAAACTAAAACGTACACGCTCTTGGATGTTTTTTGATACTTCGCTGATTTTTGTTCCGTAGCTTAAGACAGTGTATACGTCAACTGCAATGCTACCATCTTCAGCCGCTTTAACGACTACACCTTTAGAATAGTTTTCCTTACCAAGAAGGGCTTGAAAATTATCTTTGAGGGCATTTTTACTAGCCATACCGACCACACCAAAAATCTCAGTTGCTGCTCCGCCTACAACAGTAGCAATCACATCATCTGTTAGTTCGATTTGACCATCTTTTGTATTAATTTTTACAGTCATCTTTTTTTACCTCAACTAGTTGATACTCTATTTTATCATATTTCAGCCCAACTGTAAAAGCAGAATGATGTATCATCGGATATTTGCTTGGTTTTTCAAATGATTTCAGCTGTCAAGTAAAACAAAAAAGACCCTGTAGGTCTTTTCATGTTTATTAAACGCGTTCTACTTTTCCTGATTTCAATGCACGAGCTGAAGCCCAAACTTTTTTAGGTTTACCATCGATAAGAACAGTAACTTTTTGAAGGTTTGGTTTTACGGCACGTTTAGTTTGGTTCATCGCGTGTGAACGGTTGTTTCCTGATACAGTCTTACGACCTGTAAAGTAACATACTTTAGCCATTGTGTTTTCCTCCTATTAGATCTAATATAGCGGATGTGCTAGCACCACATACCGTACTATGTTATCACACTTTCTCCATTTTGGCAAGGGAATTGGAAGATTTTTTTATTTAGCATAGACAACTTCTAGTTTTCCAAAAGCCACCTCTCCACGGACAATCAGGGTTTTACTTGTAGGAGCTACTGAAGCATCTGCCTTGGCTGCACCACAAAAAGTTTCTACCTTTAGATCGACTCTCCAGTGTTGGGGCACATAGATAACTGCATTCCCAAATCCGACTTCTATCTTTAAGGTTGCGGTATCACCTAACATCTCTGCATTATCATAATAGATCTTGGCATTTCCGAAACCGACTTCAAACTCGTCTTCTACCAATTCTTGATCTTGCTTGTAGAAAGTCCCGCTACCAAATGCAACTTCCTTATCTGTAAGGATGGTCTTTTCACCATCATACCACCATTTTTTCCCATTCCAAGTTCTGTTAGAATGAGTGAGTGCACTGACACCCATTACGATTAATATACTAGCCCAGAACAAAGACTGATTGGGAATCGGTAAAATGTCATAAAAATGATTTGCAATCATGAGGGCTACTAGGGCTGTAAAGGAGGCTGAAGTGAAATGACGGCGAAGGATTGCCTCAACTGACTGATAGGCAAAAAATCCAATACCAATCAAGGGCCAAATCTGCCCTCCAAATGAAGGGATTCCAAAATTCCCCTGTAACAATACTAAAGCTGCCAATACTAGCAACACAATACCAAATGCTTTCTTTTTCATCTTCTTACCTCATGTTTCTTAGATTTTCTTTTAGGAGGGATTGATAGTGCCGTGACACGTGCACCTCCTTGTGGGTCTGATAAAAGGAAATAGTTCCTGTACCTGAGAAGGACTTGTCCACCGAGTAGACCTGCCGAAGATTGGCTATGGTCGACTTGGATACCCGACTGAAATAGCGGGGCAGGATGGACTCTAACTCATAAAGCTTGAGCCGAACCTCATAGGCATCTTTCTGGGTATGGGCGTAAATCTTACTACCTTCTGTCTCAAAAAGAGAATTTCTGCCAAGTCTAAGTAATACTCACCCGTCCCCTTGTAAAAGATCAACCTAGGAGCCTTGGTTTCTTGCAAGAGTCGTTGCAAGTCAGCTATTTCATCTGTCAGGGCTGCAGCCTTGATGACAATCTCTGTCTCAGTTAATTCACTATCAATCTCGATTCGTAACTTCATCCTATCTCCTTTCTGCATCTACTATACCAAAGCCCAAAAGACTTTACAAGGGCAAAAAAGCAAGTGGTCATTTTTATCCCGTAAGTGGTTACGAGGCCAAGCCCACTTGCTTTGCTTTTTACAAAATAAAGAAGAGAATTCCCCAGATGAGCCCACAGGCATAGCCTACTAGAACATCCTTGGGATAATGAACGCCACCCAAGACTCGCACCAGACCGAGAAAGGCTGATAAGACCAACAAAATCAAGCTCACAGGCAAATTTGCATGCAAGCAAGCCATAGAAATGATGGTTGCCGAAAAGACGTGGCGACTAGGCATTGAATTGCCAGAACTATCCTTGTCTAATAGTGGGACAATTTCCCAAGTTTCATAAGGACGTGGTTGATTGATTCTCTTACGAACAAGCGTCAATAGGACAAAGCCTAAAGCTGGCACTAAGATATAAGCGTAAAGGTCTTGTCCCAAGCCTTTGCTTATAAAGCTTGTTCCCAGCAGAGTCAAGTAAGCTAGGGGCATCAGGATTGTCATCATGCGATTAAAGACTCGCATCAACTGTAATAGCTGTTGGTGTTGAAGGAGACTTGATTTCCTCTTATCGTACCACTCTTGATAGTTTTTCATGTATTTCTCGGTATTCCTATTCTTTTCACAAGAAGCCTACTAGCTTCTCCTACTCTAGTATAGTGCAGAAAAAGAAGGCCGTCAAGCCTTCTTTTGGATTACTATTCTTCTGCTTGGTCTTCTGTAAATTGACTATTGTAGAGATCAGCATAGAAACCACCTTGAGCCATCAGTTCATCATGATTGCCTTGCTCAATGATATTTCCATCTTTCATGACCAGAATCAAGTCAGCATTACGGATGGTTGACAAGCGGTGGGCGATGACAAAGGATGTGCGTCCCTCCATCAAACGGTCCATAGCCTTCTGAATCAACTCCTCCGTACGTGTATCGACTGAGGATGTCGCTTCATCCAGAATCAAGAGCGGAGCATCCTTGAGCAGAGCACGAGCAATGGTCAAGAGTTGTTTCTGCCCGACTGACAAGGTCACTGTATCATCCAAAAACAGTATCGTATCCATCAGGTAAGGTTGTGATAAAGTGGTGGATCCCTACTGCTTTGGCAGCTTCAATCACACGTTCATCACTGATACCTGTTTGATTATAGATGAGATTGTCACGAATAGTTCCTTCAAAGAGCCAGGTATCCTGCAAGACCATTGAAAAGGCATCGTGTACTTCTGAGCGCTTCATAGCCTTGGTATCGACACCATCGATGCGAATGCTTCCCTTATCAATTTCATAGAACTTCATCAAGAGGTTGACAATAGTAGTCTTACCAGCTCCAGTCGTCCCAACAATGGCAACCTTTTGCCCTGCATGAGCTGTCGCAGAAAAGTCATGGATGATGGTTTTCTCAGGTGTATAGCCAAAGGTAACTCTATCAAAGACCACTTGGCCCTTCATGTCGGTTAATTGTCTCTCCTTATGAGACTCGTCTTCCATCTCAGCTTCACCTAGAAACTCAAAGACACGTGTCATGGCTGCACTAGCCTGTTGCAAGCTCGTAATCCCTTGAGCAATTTGTGATAAGGGTTGTGAGAAGGTACGAACATAAACCATAAAAGCTACGATAATCCCAATACTGATATGGCCTTCAAGAGCCAAGGCAGCACCGACGATAACAACCAAAACATAACTAAAGTTTCCGACAAAGAACATAGCTGGCATCATGATACCAGAAATAAACTGAGATTTCCATATACTATCATGTAGATTCTGGTTCAAGCCAGCAAATGTTTCTTTGGTTGGTTCCACAGCATTATAGCTGGTCACCACATTGTGGCCAGAGTACATTTCTTCCACATAGCCGTTTACAGCTGCTAGGTTGTTTTGTTGGGCTTTAAAGTAACCCTGTGACTTAGCCATAATCACTGAAACTGCAGCAAATCCAACAAGAGTTGAAACAACGGTTACCAGTGCTAAAATCCAGTTCATCCCAAACATAGTAATCAAAACAGCAATCAGCAAGAAACTAGCTGAGAGTACTGTTCCCAAACTTTGGTTGAGAGATTGAGCGGCCGTATCGACGTCATTGGTCACACGAGAAAGGGTATCCCCTTGAGAATGACGGTCAAAGTATGCAAGTGGCAAGCGATTGATTTTTTCAGCAATAGCTGTCCGCAAACGTTTTGAGAAATGTTGGATACTAGTTGAAAATATATAGGCTTGCATATAGTTAAGGATAATCCCAAGCACATAGAGGATAACCAAAAAGCTAGCAATACTTGAGACAGCCTCTAGGTCAATCTCTGTCATTAACCCATCTGAAATCAAATTGGTAATTTCTTTGATCTTAGTTGGTCCATAAACCGTGATAATACTTGAACATATAGCCGCCACAACTGCGATTAGTAGGGGAAGTTGGAGACCTGCTAGAAAAGGTCTACACTGTTTCCATAAGGACATTTTCTTATTTTCCATGTTCCAATTCCTCCTTCGATAGTTGTGAATAGGCAATTTCTTGGTAAACCTCATTGCTTGCAAGAAGTTCCTTGTGGGTGCCTTGTCCCACGACTTTACCTTGATCCAAGACTAAGATCAGGTCCGCATCCATAATGGTTGAAATGCGTTGAGCAACGATTAACTTGGTCATGAATTGTGTTTTTTCAGCTAATACTTGACGCAGGATACGATCTGTCTTGTAGTCCAATGCTGAGAACGAATCATCAAAAATGAGAATCTCTGGTTTACGAGCCAAGGCGCGTGCAATGGCCAGACGTTGTCTCTGTCCACCTGAGAAATTGGTCCCGCCTTGAGCTACTTCTGAAGCTATGCCCACTTCCTTGTCCTCGATAAAGTTTAGACTGGGCTAATTCCAGAGCTTGCCACATGGCAGTCTCGCTTAGAGGACTTTCTTGACTCTTACCAAAGTCTAGATTGCCCTTAACATCTCCAGAAAAGAGCACAGCTTTTTGAGGGATATAGCCAACTTTATTACGCAAATCTTCTAAGTCATAATTCTGAACATTGACGCCGTCTACTAGAATTTCTCCCTCTGACACATCATAAAAACGGGGTAAGAGGTTAACTAGAGTAGATTTACCAGAACCAGTTGAGCCGATAAAGGCAATGGTTTGCCCTGCTTCTGCCTTGAAGCTGACATGTTCCACAACTGCTTCTGAGTTTTTAGAGTAGCGGAAGGTTACGTCGCGGTATTCCACTTGACCTTTTACAGAAGAGTTTGCTGTCTGTGGGTGACTAGGATTTTCAATAGAAGAATGCAAGTCCAGCACTTGATTGATACGTCCTGCAGAAACCAAGGTACGAGGAAGGACGATAAAGAGAGCACCCATGAGCAAGAAGCCCATCACGACCTGCATGGCATAAGACATGAAGACCACCATATCGCTAAAGAGGGGTAGACGCTCTGTCAAGCTAGCGTCGTTGATAAGATAAGCACCAATCCAGTAAATGGCAAGGATCAAGCCGCTAGAAATCGCCATCATAATAGGATTCATAATGGCCATTAAGCGACTGACAAAGAGATTGAGTCGTGTGACTTCATCATTGGCTTCTTCGAATTTCTTATCTTGATATTCCTCAGCATTGTATGCACGAACAACCCGAATCCCTGTCAAGCTTTCACGAGTAATACTGTTCAGTTTATCTGTCAATTTTTGAATGACCGATTGTTTTGGAAAGGCTAGAGTCATCAAGACAGCTGTCATTAAAACATTGACAATGACTGCCACCACTACTGCCCAAATCCAGTATTCCGATTTTTCCAAGGATTTTTCCCTGATACTCAAATAGCCATGATAGGTCCACGTGTGACCACCTGGAGTCCCATAGTAAAAAGCATTTGAATCTGAGTGATATCGTTGGTCGTCCGAGTCAAAAGACTGGGGATTGAAAAACATTTAATCTCTGTCTGTGAAAAATCCAGAACTCGATTAAAAATATCGCTTCTTAGATGAGTTGTGTAAGATGCTGCAACACGAGAGGCGAAAAATCCAACCGCTACTGACGACATAAAGGCAAGTAGAGATAATCCCATCATCTTAGTAGCAGGTGACCAAAGGTCTCCCAACTCCGTACCTGGCGTTCCGAGTAATTCTGTTATTTTTGAAACGTAAGTCGGTACTTCTAACTCTAGATAGACCGAGCAACAGGTAAAGAAAACAGTTATTAGAATCATGCCCCACTCTTTTCCTGTGATACGCTTAGCGAGTTTCTTCATCTTCCCCTCCTATTTTTTTTACATTTGCTTGTAGTTTTCCAAGGACTTCTTCAAAGATAACGAGCTTTTCTTCGGAAACACCTTCAAGTAAACTACGGTCAATTCGATCAAAGAAAGACTTAACTTGCTTCATTCGAGAGCGAGACTTATCCGTCAAACGAACAAATTTTGCCCGTTTATCACTTGGACTCTCCTCCAACTCTACTAAACCGTTGTGTACCATTCGCTTAACCAAGTTACTTGCAACTGACTTGGTGATATTGAGTTCTTGTTCAATATCCTTAATAAGAGTTAATTCTTGATCATGCTCACGGCGATCTAAAAAACGAAGGACCTGCCCTTGCGGTCCACCCATAAATTCAATTCCACAACGCTTGGCTTCCTTTTGTACCATCAAATGTACCTGGTGACCAAAACGTTTAAAGACCAACATCGGTTTATCCATGCTTTCTCCCTTCCAAAATAAAAATAGTTCTCATGCGAACAATTAAGTTTTCATGAGAACTATTTTATCATTTTCAGAAAAGATGTCAAGAAAAAAGTTTCAATGAGAACTATTTTGGTCAGAATTGACATTAGTAGATATTTTCTCTATAATAAGCACTAACTGCTGTGGATTGATATCCATTCACTCGATGAAGGGAGAAAACGTTCAAATGAAACCAGAAGAACAAAAAGTTTTAGGGATTTTGGCAACCATTTTTGGAGCCATCGCACTTTTAGGATCTTGGATCCCATTTATTAACTATCTGTCATTTTTCATCGCCATCGTTGCTTTAATCCTAGGGATAATCGGCCTTATCGTTAACCTCAAAAAACGAAAAACAATGGCCATTATCGGAACAGCTCTATCAATTGCTTCTATTGTCCTTTTCTTTACAACCCAGATACTGTACGCTAATGTCTACAATGATTTTGTCAGGGAATTTAACCGCTCCTACAGAGAGGCCAGTGACTCAATGGAACGCGAAGAAGAAAGTGACTTGACAGATGATAGCAGTGATTTCATCCCTGAAGAGGATTCCTTCACTTGGACCCAAAAAGAGTTTGACGACTTAATCGAAGGTGACCTTGACAACAAAGGAAAAGGTGGCACCAACTACAAGGACATTATTAAAAAACACGGACTGCCAGACTCCGAGTTTGACTCCACTATTGGGGGTTACAATACGAGAAAAGTCACCTATATCTCCATTGGTGACAAGATCAAGACGGTTACCCTAACTTTTGCAAAAGATGACAATGGGCGACTCTTGCTCGTCCAAAAACATGCAGTCGGTCTAGGTCTAGGAAAAAGCAAGCAACAAAATGATTCTGAAATCAGAGTCTAAGTTCCAATATAAAAAGCGAACAGCTAGTAGGTCTGTTCGCTTTTTATATTAGAACCCATCCACATTGGTATAGATTTTCTGGACGTCTTCGTCGTCTTCAAGAACGCCATAAAGTTTTTCAAAGGTTTCAAGGTCAGCCCCTGATAACTCAACTTCTGATTGAGGAATCATCTCAAGTTCTGTTACTTGGAATTCTTCGATACCAGATTCACGCAAAGCCACAATAGCTTTGTGAAGGTCAGTTGGAGCTGTGTAAACAGTGATTGTTCCTTCTTCTGCTTCTACATCGTCTACATCGACATCTGCTTCAAGCAAGAGTTCAAATATAGCATCAGCGTCGTCACCAGAAAATACGATGACACCTTTGTTGTCAAAGAGGTAAGATACTGAACCTGAAGCTCCCATATTTCCACCATTTTTACCAAAGGCAGCACGTACATTGGCAGCTGTACGGTTAACGTTTGAAGTCAAGGTATCCACGATGAGCATTGAACCATTTGGCCCGAACCCTTCGTAACGTCCTTCTGTAAAGGTTTCGTCTGTATTTCCTTTAGCCTTATCCAAAGCCTTATCAATAACGTGTTTTGGCACTTGCGCTTGTTTAGCACGGTCGATAACGAATTTCAAAGCTGAGTTTGATTCTGGATCTGGATCACCTTTTTTAGCCGCTACATAGATTTCTACACCAAATTTTGCATATAATTTAGAGTTAGCTCCATCTTTAGCCGTTTTCTTGGCTACGATATTGGCCCATTTACGTCCCATTAGGAATCTCCTTTTTTCACATTTTAATCTTTCTTATTATAACACAAGTCTAGTCGATTTTTCACTAGAGGAAATGGATTTTTCTTTTATAAATGAAGCTAGGATTGTCCGCCGACAGCCAAGATCTTCTTGCCTTCTTTTATCCAAGGGTGCTGAGAGAGTGAGATATAAAGCTGTGCAGTCATAACAAGCCAAAGTAGCGGTTCACATAGAATCACACCTGTATAACCTGCCCATGGAATAATCCAAGCGACGAAAACAATTTTCCCGATAAACTCGATAAAACTAGATATGAGGGGTAAGAGTTTTTGACCGAGTCCCTGCAAACTATTTCTATAAATCAATAAAAGACTCAAAAACGGATAGAAGACAGAACTAATACGTAGGTACAAGGTCCCATTTTCAATCAAGTAACCATCTGTTGAACTCGCTAAGAAAGAAACTAGGCTAGGACTTGCAAAAATAGGAACACACAAGCAAAGGTTGCCCAAGCCATGCTCAAATAGCTCCCTACACGAAGACCTTGGACGATACGATCTGGACGTTTTGCCCCAAAGTTTTGAGAGATAAAAGTCGTCATAGAAGCCGAAATTGCCGTCATTGGCAATAGGGCAAAGGCCATGATTCTACGTGCTGCCGTTTGAGCACTGATAATAACTGCTCCAAAGCCATTAACAGAGGATTGTAAGATGACACTTCCGACAGAGACGATTGAACCCATCAGCCCCATGGCTAGCCCCTGCTCCAAGAGATCGACGTAGAGATCCTTATTCCATCTGAAATGTTTAAGTTCTGGAAGAAGCTCTGGAACACTTTTTCGGATATAGAAATAACAGAGAATAGCGGACAAACCTTGCGAGATGATGGTTGCAAGACCTGCAGACTGAACCCCCAACTGCAGTTGTGTAATAAAATATAAATCTAGAACAACGTTAACAATGGCTGAAAAGATAAGAAAGGCAAGCGCCGCAAGGCTATCACCAATTGATCGTAGCAAACCTGCAAAAAGATTATAGGCAAAGCTAACTCCCACACAGCTGACAATCATAGAGATGTATTCATAAGATTGGGGGAGAATTTCTATGGGAGTTTCTAGGCACTGTAAGAGTGGATAGAGGCCGAAGAAACCCATCAGCATCACAAGACCACTCAGGATTGTACCTAAAATCCAAGTCGCTGCGACAGCCTCCTTAATCTTTGTAAAATTACGAGCACCATAAAGCCGAGCAATAACAACTCCCATCCCATTTCCGACTCCGAGAGCAAAGCCAATAATCAAATCAAAAATAGCTGTCGTAGCTCCGACTGCTGCCAAGGAATTCTGTCCTAAAAAACGCCCAACAATCAAAATATCAGCTGTATTGTATAGTTGCTGAAAGATATTGGACAGTAAAATCGGTAATGCAAAACTAATCAGTGAAGGAAGAATGGGACCATGAATCAAGTCCACCGTTGATTTCTTATTCATAAGGCTATTATATCAGCTTTCAAGTTGAGGAACAAGGGAGTTTCCTTAAGAAAGCGTTGCCTATATATAAACAATCTGGTATAATCGTGACAGAAAAGGAGGGTATGTATGAGCTTAACAAGCCAGTTAATTACAGATGTATTCCCAGACCTTGAGAAAGTGGAACAATTAAACAAGGAGGCCTTCCCTGAAGAAGAAAGGGTGCCCTTAGACGAATTTTTACTGTATCAAGATAGGGATGACGCTCACTTTTTCGCCTTTTATAATGAGGAGGAGTTTGTTGGCTTTGCCTTTGCCATCTCCAATCAAAAAGCTTTCTACATCAGTTTTTTCGCTATCATGCCTCATTTGCGTAGCCATGGTTATGGAAAAGAAATTATTGAAAAGTTGATTGACTTTTATCAGCGTATGATGATTCTTGAAGTGGAAAGACTGGATGAAGACTGCGATAACCTAGAACAGAGAAAAGCCCGAATGGAGTTCTATAAACAAAATGGTTTCAAAACAGCCAACGCTTTTTTAGAGTATGAGGGTCTTAGTTTCGAAATTCTCTATCGCGGGGAACACTTTGACGAAGAAGCCTATCGTAATATATTTCAAAAATTGCAAGATGAGAATTACTTCGACTTCCACATCGAATACCGTCGTTTCAGTGACCATTAGTCATCATGAAACAAAAAGTAGCAGTTTTACTGCTACTTTTCTTTTTATTCTTCAATTTCGATTCCAAGATCATCGCCAAGATCAAGTGTCACTTCTTGATTAGCAGCTTCTTTCTCAGTTGATGCTGCTTTTTTAGATCCTGCTTCTTCTTCAATCAAGCCAAAGTGAACACGCACTTGGTGGTCAATTTCATCAAAGATTTCTGGGTGATCTGCCAAGTATTTCTTAGCATTCTCAGAACCTTGTCCAATTTTTTCACCCTTGTATGAGTACCAAGCACCTGCTTTTTGGATAATATCCAAATCACTAGCAATCTTCAAGAGTTCACCAGTTCTAGAAATCCCTTCACCATACATGATTTCAACAAGAGCTTCTTTGAACGGTGGAGCCACCTTGTTTTTCACAACTTTAATCTTAGTTTCTTTACCAACGTTGGTATCTTTTTGATCACCAGTTCCCTTGATTTGTGTACTTCCACGCACATCCAAACGGACTGAAGCATAGAATTTAAGGGCGCGTCCACCAGGAGTTGTTTCTGGATTTCCAAACATAACCCCTACTTTTTCACGCAACTGGTTGATGAAGATAGCAATTGTCTTTGTCTTGTTGATAGAAGCACCGAGTTTACGCATAGCTTGGCTCATCATACGAGCTTGAAGACCAACGTGGCTATCTCCGATATCTCCATCGATTTCCGCACGAGGTACAAGAGCTGCAACTGAGTCAATAACCACAAGGTCAACCGCACCTGAATCGATCAATTTCCCAGCAATTTCAAGACCTTGCTCACCTGAGTCTGGTTGTGACAAGAGCAATTCGTCAATGTTAACCCCAAGAGCTGCTGCATAGGCTGGGTCAAGAGCGTGTTCCGCATCGATAAAGGCTGCAATTCCACCTTCTTTTTGTGCTTGTGCTACAGCGTGAAGGGCTACTGTTGTCTTACCTGATGATTCTGGACCATAGATTTCAATGATACGCCCCTTTGGATAACCACCTGAACCGAGTGCAATATCAAGTGCCAAAGAGCCTGAACTCATCACTTGCACTTTTTGTTCCGCACGCTCACCCAAACGCATAATTGAACCCTTACCAAAATCTTTTTCAATCAATTTAAGGGCATCGTTCAAGGCTTTTTCACGATCAGCACCAAATTTTTTACCAATTTCATCTAATTTTTTTGTTGGTTTTTTTGCCATTTTATTCTCCTGTATTTTAATGGTCCTTAGACCTTATTCTATTATATCAAAAGTCACTTACTTAATAAAGCTTTGAGAACTAAGTTAAAGGCATGCATAACAGCAATTTTACGAACATCTGCTCGACTCCGTCCTCCTATATTGACACGTATGACTTCTGTGCCCGATGCTTGAGACAGTCCTATAAAAACTGTTCCTGCCGGATGTCCTTCTAAACTTTCAGGTCCTGCCACCCCTGTCAAACTAATCCCAATATCGGATGCAGTTTTTTCTCGTGCCTGCTCAGCCATTTTCTCTGCTGTGTAGGCTGAAACAACACCATGGATTTCTAATTCTGCTTGTGGAATATCTAGCATTTTAGCCTTTTCTTCCAGACTATAAGTCACAAAACCACCTTTAAAGATAGCAGATACTCCTGAAAAATCTGCTAAACTTGCTTGAAAGAGACCTGCTGTCAAACTTTCTGCAGCGGTAATACTTATTTGTCTCTTTTTTAATTCTTCTACTACAAGACTAGCTAGACTTGTCTCATCCCCATAGCCATAGCAAAGCTCTCGAAGGGAAGTACCTTCGAAAGTATCTCGACTTAAGATCTGCTCCTCTAAAGTATTCAAGGCCGCATCAGCCTCCTCTTTGCTCTTAGCCTTAGTCGACAAACGCAAGGTAACTTCCCCAGTTTTTGCATAGGGCGCCAAGGTTGGATCCGTTTGTTGTTCGATTAAATCTGCTAAGATAGTGACTAGCTGACTCTCTCCTATCCCAAAGAATCGCAGAACCCTTGAGTATAATTTAGCGCCTGTCATCAATCTTGGCAACAACTCATTTAGAACCATCGGTTTCAATTCACTAGGTGGTCCAGGTAAAACAACATAAGTTACCCCTTCCACCTCAATCATGCCACCCACTGCTAAGCCCGTCTCATTGGCTAGAGGGGTTGCTCCTTGAATAATCTGAGCTTGACGCTCATTATTTGGAGTCCGGGCATAATCAGGTCTCTGGGCAAAAAAGTCATCTAATTTCGCCTGTGCTTGTGCATCAAAAACTAAATTTTTTCCTAAGAACTTGGCCACCGTTTGTTTGGTCAAGTCGTCTTCTGTAGGTCCCAATCCTCCTGTTAGTATCACTAACTCACTCCGTTCTCGAGCTATCTCTAGCACGGACAAAAGACGAGCCTCATTATCTCCAACAGCAGTTTGAATATAGACATCCACACCTATTTCAGCTAGTTTTTCAGATAAAAACTGAGCATTAGTATTAAGAATTTGCCCTGTCAAAATCTCAGTCCCAACAGCAATAATTTCCGCTTTCATTTCTCCCTCCTACTTATCAATTCGAATTTCTTTGAAAAAATCGCAGGAAAAATCCTACGATTCGATAAATCTATGGCAAGCCAGACGATTCGGTTTCTTTCGTAACTAAACTCTATTGAGTCATCATCACTCATTCTTGTTCTTCTTCAATAATTGTGGCTTCTGAGACAACTCCTGGATTTTGATTATTGATTTCTTCGTACAAGACCACATTTGTTTTTAACTCAGTTACTTTAGGTTTGCCCAATGAAGTACGTAATAAATTCTGAATTTCTAACATATGTTCTGAAGTAACAATTTGGTAGGAGCCTCCCTCAATCGTGGCATCTTCACCTCGTAACTGATGAGTTTCAATATTCTTAAAGGATTCTTGATAGCCTAGCAATTGTGGAATAGTAGAAGTCGTAATCTCAATATTTGTCTGCATATTGTCGCTAATAGCTTTCAAGATATCCTGGTAGTGGGTCACACTATTTAAGCTTAAATCTTTTCAATCACTCTTTGGATAACTTCACGTTGTCGTTTCTGACGACCATAATCTCCTTCTGGATCCTGATAACGCATGCGTGAATAAACTAGAGCTTCTTCACCATTTAGGTGTTGCTGTCCGACTCCGACGGAAATCTTGTTAAAAGGTTCCTGGTCTTGAATGGAGATTGGAAAACCTAAAGTATTGTTCACAGTAATACCACCTACAGCATCAACCATTCTTTGAAGGCCATGCATATTTACCATAACATAGCGGTCAATGTGGATATTCATCATATCCTGAATCGTCGAGATAGCTAGTTCGGCTCCACCACCCGCATAGGCGGCATTCAGTTTTTCCTCAGTAACAGTACCATCTTTGTGTTGAATTTTTGTCAAAATATCCCGTTCCAAACTAATCATTGTTGTTTTCTTGGTCTTGGGATTGACTGTCAACAATATCATTGAGTCACTATTCCCTTCCCAGGGATCTGTACGTTCGATATTCCCCGTATCCACTCCCATAAGCAAGATTGTCAATGGTTGTGTTGCTTCAATAACCTTTGTTTCTTCCCCTATTTTTTTATAAGTTTTTGCCAAAGAACTTGTTCCTTGATTATAAATCGTATAGGCATATGTTCCCACACCTAAAATAGATACAAGAAGGAAGCCTAAAAACATTTTTAATATTTTTTTTTATCATACACTCATTCGTCTATCAGTAATCCCATTAGGTAAACGTCAAGAAACTCTCCTCTTTCTGTACAAGCACCACGTTCCTGTAGCCCTTCTGTGATGAAACCCATTTTTTTATATAAATGGATAGCAGCAGTATTTCGTTTTTGTACGGTCAATTGCAAGCGTCGAATGACTCCACTAGATTTAGCCCATTCTATGCTCTCTTCCATTAAAACACTGCCTAAACCAAATCCCCAAAAGGATTTTTTTATACCCAAAAAAATGTCTCCGATATGTCTGATTCTTGGTCGATGATCAGCTGTAATATTGATAACTCCCGCTAACTCATCATTCAAAAAAGCGAGCAAAGTAATCTGGTTATCAGACTGAGCCTGCTTGTCGATAAATATTTCCATTTCAGACTGACTGATTGAAATGCCATTTTCATCTAAACTCGTAAACGTAGACTCTTGTCCTATCTGATCTAAAAGAGCTAGCAGAACTTGAGCATCCTCAACTTCTGCCTCGCGGATTAAAAGTTCATACTCCATTCGTCAACCTCTCTAGTAGGCGACTTGCTCTTTGACCATGGGCATGACATCTAATTTCTCGTCCCTCATCTTTTTTGAGAATTTCTAATTCTAGATAGTCTGAAGGAAGATCTTCACCCAGTAAATGTCCCCACTCAATGACAGTAACACCATCTCCGAACAGAAACTCATCTAAATCAATAGAGTCAGCATCTCCTCCGATGCGATAGACATCTAAATGATACAAAGGTAAACGCCCTTCATATTCTCGAACGATGGTATAAGTGGGACTTTAATCATCTGATTAATTCCTAGACCCTTGGCTAAACCCTTTGTAAGTGTGGTTTTCCCAGCACCTAATTCACCAATTAAAATTAAAACATCATTTTTTTCTAGTAGATTGCCCAACTTTTCCCCAAAAGCCATAAGCTCATCTTCATTTTTTGTGCGCATGCATCCATTATACCAAAAATTTTTTCGATTGTGACATTCCTAACAACAAAAAAGGAGGGAAACCCTCCTTCTTTTTTGAAAAAATTTCTCATTAATTTAGAGCCATACTAATGTAGTTCAAGATAAATAAAGCATCTAAAATCCAAATCATTGCATGGACATCTTTAATTTGACCTTTAACAATTTTCGTTAAAGTATAAGTGAGGAAACCAACGGCAATCCCTTGTGTAATGGAGTAGCTGAATCCCATAAAGATAGACGTAAAGAAGGCAGGAACTGCTTCTGACATATCATCCCAAGGAATATTTTTAAGATTAGACAGCATCATAATTCCGACGATAATCAAAATTGGTGCTGTTGCTGCTGAAGGAACAATAGCAAGAAGTGGGCTAAAGAAGCTAGATAGGGCGAAACAGATAGCAACTACTAGAGCTGTCAAACCTGTACGTCCACCAGCACCAATACCTGCTGCTGACTCGATATAAGTCGTAACGTTTGATGTACCAGCAATGGCACCAACTGAAGTCGCCACCAAGTCAGAGTAAAGAGCTTTATCCAATTTGTCTGACTCACGGTTTTCACCATTTGTTGCAACGATACCAACTTTTTCACCTGTACCAATAAGAGTACCGATTGTGTCAAAAATGTCTGTCAACGAGAAGGCAAGAATGGCCATCAAGGTTTCAGGTAAACGTGAAGTATTTGAAATTAGAGAACCCAAACCTTCTGAACCAAGGGCCGCACCAAATAAAGTTCCTAGGTCGTTAACTGCTGCTGAAAGATTGTTGCTAGCAAAATCGATTCCTGACAAATTAACAAGACCAACCGCAATAGCAAGGACTGTCGTTGTTAAGATAGAAAGGATGATCCCACCTTTAATACCTTTAACAACAAAGAAGATTGTAATGGCAAGACCTGCAATAGCTACCAATACTGCTGGAGTATTGAAATCTACCAATCCTGGAACAGCTGCTGCATTTGCAGTAATCGCTGCTTGAGCCTTATCTGCACCTTCCCCTGCTACTGTATAACTACCTGGGTCAATCGAGAATTTCAGGAGACCAGCATTCTTAATACCAACATAGGCAAGGAATACACCAATACCAGCTGAAATTGCTGAACGAAGAGTTGTAGGAATAGACTCAATGATCATTTTACGAACATTGGTTAATGTGATTATCAGTGAAATAATCCCACAGATGAAGACCATACCAAGAGCTTCTTCCAAGTATAGCCCATTCCGAATACAACCGTAAAGGTAAAGAAAGCATTAAGTCCCATACCTGGAGCCTGTGCATATGGCAGGTTTGCATAGAAAGCCATCATTAAAGTTCCGACAACAGAACCAATAATCGTAGCAAGGAATACCCCCTGAACTGGCATTCCAGTTTGTGAAAGCATTTGAGGGTTTACAAAGAGAATGTAACTCATTGCAAAGAATGTTGTTAAACCAGCAAGCACTTCTGTACGGACATCTGTCCCGTGCTCTTTTAGTTTAAATAGTTTGTCCATGTTTAATCTCCTTTTGTTTTTTACGAACAATGATAAAATTATATCATTAATCATTCAGTTTTTCAAGCTGTTTTTAAAATAATTTGAAGACTATTACTAGAATCAGTTCTTTCTATTTCCATTTATAGTCTGCTTTTCTTGTGTATTTTTGATATAATAGAAAACATCTTATCTGAAACTAGATTCGGGAGGATCTTATGACTAAAAAAATAATTGCCGTTGACTTAGACGGAACCTTACTCAATGGGGAGAGTAAGCTATCTGATTTCACAAAAAAAACTATCAAAGAAATTTCAAAAAAAGGACATCATGTCATCATCGCAACCGGACGTCCTTACCGTATGGCTAAGGATTTTTATCGTGAATTAGAGTTAGAAACACCTATGATTAACTTCAATGGATCTCTGACTCATCTACCTGGTAAGGTCTGGGAATACGAAAAATGTCTGACTGTTGATAAAAAATACCTCTTAGATATTGTTGAACGTAAAGAAGAAATCGAAGCAGACTTTATAGCTGGAGAGTACCGTAAAAAATTCTATATTACAGCACCTGACCAAGAAATTGCAGACCCTAGACTATTTGGTGTCAAGAACTTCCAGCCTGAAAACCAATTTAATTCTGACCTGGTTACCAAGGATCCCAACTGTATTTTATTGCAGACTCGAGTAAGCGACAAGTATGCTCTGGCAGAAGAAATGAACAGTTTTTACAAGCACCAGCTTAATATCAATACTTGGGGTGGTCCCTTGAATATCCTCGAGTGTACACCGAAAGGAGTTCACAAAGCCTTTGCCCTTGAATATCTTCTTGATATCATGAATGTGGATAGAAAGAATTTGATTGCTTTTGGTGACGAACAGAATGACACAGAAATGCTAGCCTTTGCAGGCACCGGATATGCCATGAAAAACGCCAATCCAGCTCTACTTCCTTTCGCCGATGAACAGCTTCCATTGACCAACGAGGAAGACGGAGTTGCTCACTTCTTAAGAGAATTATTTCTTTAACTATTAAATACCTTCCATACTTTTGAGCTAGAATTTATCTAGCTCAAAAGTATGGAATTTTTTTGCTACAAACAAAAATCTTGAACCTGCGAATACAGATTCAAGATTTTTAAAAAATAGTTTACTTAATGTTCTACTTCTTTAAAACAATACGATCAGAAATTTCGCGATCCATATCATCAATGATCATTTGATTGCCATCAGCTACATAAACCTTGATATCATCTCCAATAAAGACTCTCTGACTTTCTGGTTCGAAGGTGACCTTTTTAATCTCCTGATCACCATCAGCTTCAACTTTTGTCCATGTTCCAGTATTACCAGTAACAACGAGAGTAATGCTATCTCCCTCATCTTGCCCTTTATAGGTACCATCAATGTTCGTTACTGAGCTAGCCGTAGAACTAGAAACAGTCGTTTCTGCTGACTGAGCAGTCGTTACTTCAGCACTGGTGCTTGCTTGAGTTGAAGGAGCTGCCTGCTCTTTTGGCGAACATGCAACTAAGAAACTAAGACTTGCCAAAGAAGCAAGAGAAAGTGTGAATTTTTTTAGTGACATAATGGCTCCTTTCTTTTAGTGGCTTAAAACCAGAATAACCCTGCTGAGCCACCACACCTTTACTATAACAAATAAAGACAGGAGGGTCAATTAACTGAATCTAGGCCCATGAGACAAGCTCGAACCTCAGATATAAAATAGAGAGAGCCTGTCACAAATAGCAAGTCTTTCTCTTCTGCAGAAGCTTCAAAATTATCTATAAAATCTCGATAAGAAGCAATGCTTGTATAATCTCCAAAGTCTTGCTCTTCCAAGGAACCCTGATAGTCAAAACTCGTAACATAGAGAGCTACATCAGGTAAATGCTCTGTTAAATAAGTAAGCATCCCACTATAATCTTTCCGCTTTAGGGCACCAAATAGGATGTGAGGCTGATACCCTTGCTGGATTTTTTCTTGGATAAACTCAACCAAACGCTCTAGAGCTGGTAAATTGTGAGCCCCATCCAAATAGATGTGCTCAGTGATAGCTTCTAGCCTTCCAGCCCATTTAGTAGCTTGCAAGGCAGCACGTACTGCTTCTTGATCTACTTTCTCGTCTCTTTGTGCCATAAATAGTAGAAAAGCCTGCAAGGCAAGAGATGCATTTTCCTCCTGATATGCTCCCTCCAATCCCAATATTAGGTGGTTAAAGTCAGCTAGAGAAGATGAAAAGTTCCCATTTCGGAAAGAAAAATCTTGATTAGCTTGGTAGAGACTTACACCCAAATTAGTAGCAGTTTTTTTACAAACAAGTTGGGCTTCCGGTGCTAGGTTGGCAATAACGGCTGATTTCCCGGGTTTAAAAATTCCTGCTTTCTGCTCTGCAATTACTGTTAAACTATCGCCCAAGGTCTCCTGGTGATCGAGGCCGATTGATGTGATGATTGCAATTTCTCCTGTCACGACATTGGTAGTATCAAGAAGTCCACCTATCCCTACTTCAAGTAAGACCAAATCTACTTCTTGCTCTTTAAAATAAAGCAAAGCAATCAAGGTCAGCAACTCAAAAAAAGATAGCTGATCGTGGGTTTCTAAAAGTCTTTGCTCCATTGCTTTGACTTGATCTGCTAAACGAATGAAATCTGTGTCCGATATAGGCTCACCATTAATACAGATACGGTCATGGATGCTGACAATGTGGGGCGAAGTAAAGGTACCAACCGTTTTCCCATGGGCAACAAAAAGCTCTCTCATAAAAGCAATAGTTGACCCCTTGCCATTTGTCCCTGTCACATGGATAATTGGATAGGTTTGCTCAGGATTCCCCAGCAAATCTACCGCTCTTTGCATTCGCCCTAAACCTGATCTGAAATTCAAGCCAATCCGACTATGAAGCCATTTTTCTACTTCAATCATGCTTATCTCCTTAACAAAAAAGGCGGTGGGACAGAAATCGATCGACGAAGTCTCGATTTCGTAGTCCCAGCCCCGCGAGGCTGATTAGGATCTTTTTGTAGTCTAAAAGACGAACAAAAAGTCCAATCAGCTACCGCGTCAAAATTTGATGGCTAATAAAAAGCGAGGCCGGGATTCTCATCCCAACCTCTTACCTAATTAGCTAATCCCTAGCTAAATTTTATTTTTAGCGTCAGGGCTAAAAACATCCCCCGGATGTTTTTACTCCTCCATAAAGCTGTTGAAGACTTCTTCAATCATGTTCCATTCATCTTCTGAATCTTCAGGGATTGGTTGTAATTCGCCTTCTGTCCCATCTTCATTTTCAGTGAATGAGTAAGCTTGGATTTCCACTTGTCCATCTTCGTCTTCCTCTGCATTAACTGGTACAAGAAGAACATAGTTTTTACCAAATTCTTCTTTTCCGTCAATAGTCAATAGGATTTCAAATAAAGTTTCGTTTCCTTGCTCATCTACAAGTGTAATAAGTTCACGTTCTTCGTGATCGTGGTTGTGATCGTGTGACATAGTTTCTCCTCTGTCTTAAAATTTTCTATCTAAATAATTTTGCAAAATCAACTGAGCCGCTAATTTATCAATAACCTTTTTTCGCTTATTGCGACTAATGTCAGCTTGCTCAATCAACATACGCTCTGCAGCAACCGTAGTCAAGCGTTCATCTTGATACTCTACTGGCAAACCAAAAAGTTCTTCTAGCTTTGCACCATAGGCTTGACTAGCTTCCACTCGTGGTCCACTGGTATTGTTCATGTTTTTAGGTAATCCAACAACGAAACGCTCCACCTTGTATGTATCAACTAACTCCTTAAGTCTATCAAAGCCAAATTGACCTTGTTCTTCATTGATTTGGATAATTTCAAGCCCTTGTGCTGTAAAACCTAACGGATCGCTAATTGCTACACCTACCGTTTTTGAACCAACGTCCAACCCCATAATTCTCATAGATTATAGATCGACTCCTTGTCCCTTAAGGTAGTAGCGAACCAACTCTTCAACAATTTCATCGCGTTCATACTTACGAATTTGATTTCGTGCATTGTTATAACGAGGAACGTAAGCTGGGTCTCCACTGAGAACATAGCCCACAATTTGATTAATAGGGTTATACCCTTTTTCATTCAATGAAGCATAGACATCTGTCAATGTTTCACTGATCTCTTTTTTATTGGAATCGTCCAATCTAAAACGTACGGTTTCTTCAGTAAATCCCATTCTAACACCCTCTTTCCTTAGAATACTACTATTATAGCATATTCCCAGTCTTTCTACAAATGACACAACCTGATTTGCTTGATTTTATGCCTTTCTTACTGGACAGTTGCGCCACTTGCAACCCGATTTTCAATATATTCCTCTGGTTCGTATTTTAGCAGGTTTTCAAGGCCGATATTTTTAAAATATTCGTCTTCACTAGCTTTTTTAATATCCATAACTTGAAAGTCATAACTTGTCTTTGTTTCCATCTCCGTTTCACTTAAGAGAGTGGACTCAAGACTAAATCCAGTGAATTTTCGAGTCTCTTGAACCGACTCGTCCTTATCTTCAGCTTCTTTCAGTGCTTTTTTCGCCTCTTCCAATCCATGTTCAGCAATGTAATCTTTCAACTCTTGTGAAACTGGACGTTTTAGCTGAATGGTCATCGACAAAAATTGTTTTCCTTTATAGGTAATTGTCTGAGTCTGTTGAACTCCATTTTCATCAACTGGCAATACCAATGTCTTGGTAACCACTGTGTTTTTAGTCGCATTTTCTAGAACTGGTAAGGTAGACTGGAGAGCCTCTTGACTATTTTCAGTAGTCGATATTCCAGAATCTTTTTTCTGGCCACATCCAACCAGTAAAGATAGGAAGGCTAATATCCCAATAAGAATTTTATTCATGATTCCTCACATTTTATCCTCGTTTAAATAGCAGAGAAGGCTAGGAATTATCCCAGCCTTCATGTTTTATAGTGCGGCACGTAAACGTGCTTCAGCGTTTTCTACATTACGGACAGAGCGTGGCAAGAAGGCACGAATGTCATCTTCTTTATAGCCAACTTGCAAACGTTTCTCGTCAACAAGAATTGGGCTTTTTAGGATACGTGGTGTCTCCATGATTAAGGTGAGCACCTCATTGACACTCAAATCTTCGATGTCAACACCTAGGGCTTTAGCATAGCGATTTTTCGATGATACGATGCTAGCAATTCCATTATCAGTCTTGGTTAAAATATCAAGTAGTTCTTCTCGCGAAATTCCTTCTTTTCCAAGGTTTTGTTCTTTATAACTTAACTGGTGGGCATTGAGCCAGGTTTTAGCTTTTTTACAGCTAGTACAACTTGAGACTGTATAAATTTTGATCATGTACCTACCCCTTTCGCTACATGTTTCTATCAGTATAATCTATTATACCATAAAAAACATCCGACTTGCGACCTATTTTTGAAAAAAATTAACTTTTTTTGAGATTTTCGAACTTTTTTCTTGACAAATTACGAACTATAACCATTCTTTATATTTTTTTATATAAAAATTCTTGATTGTTGTGACACTTATCATATACAAGAAAATAATGAGGGTTAGGAATAAGAAGTAAGGAAGTCCTAATGGAGCTAAGCGAAGGACGCCAGCTAATGCTCCATAAGGCAGACTAGTAACAAAAATTGCAGCAAGTAAAGTCATAAATACCACAAGCCAAGCTGGTCTGCTTTGTAGAAAAGGAACTTTTGCCGTACGAAGCATATGGATAACCATAGTTTGAGACCACATAGATTCAATGAACCATCCTGTTTGGAATAAGATAATAAACTGAAGAGCAGATTCAGAACCATGAACATAATGATAGCCTGTCACCAAAGGAACAATAATAAAGTAGAGGAAAATAAAGGTCAAAATGTCAAAGATAGATGAGATTGGACCCATCCAAACCATAAATCGCGTAATGGATTTTGCTTCCCATGTATGGGGTTGTTTTAGGAAGTCTTGATCCACATTATCAAACGGCAATGCCACACAAGATAAATCGTAGACTAGGTTTAGGACAATAAGATGAACAGGAGCCATTGGTAAAAATGGCAAGAAAATACTTGCAACCAATAGTGAGAAGATATTCCCAAAGTTTGAACTAACTGTCATCTTGATGTACTTGGTCATGTTGGCGTAGACCTTCCGGCCTTCAACGATACCTGTTTCAAGAACCATGAGATCCTTGTCCAACAAAATAACATCAGCTGTTTCCTTTGCGATATCTACTGCTGTATCAACGGAAATTCCAACATCTGCCACCTTCATAGATGGGGCATCATTAATACCGTCACCCATATAACCAACGGCATGACCATTTTTCTTCAATTGTAGAATAATTCGAGCTTTTTGGTCAGGAGACAATTTGGCAAAGACTGTTACACTTTCAACCGCTTCTGCCAATTCTTGGTCTGTCATTTGGTCGATATCAGCTCCCAAAAGCATCAGCTCAACATCCAAACCAACCTTTTCACAGATGGCTTGGGTTACTTTTTCATTATCCCCAGTTAAAATCTTTGTTCTGACACCATGCTCAAGCAAAGCTTGGATAGCGGGTGCTGCAGATGGTTTTGGTGGATCCAAGAAGGCAAGGTAACCTGTAAGGATCATGTCACTTTCATCAGTCACAGCATAGGCATAATCTTCACGTAGACCTGACTTGTAACCAACACCTAATACACGTAAACCTTGACGGTTTAATTGAGCTACTCCTGACAGTACTTCTTGGCGAATACCTTCCGTAATAGGGATTATTTCTCCACGATATTCCACATGTGTCGAAATAGTCAACATTTCTTCCAAGGCGCCTTTGGTCACCATACTAACAACATTGCTATCATCTTTGACGATAACACTCATGCGTCTACGTTCAAATCAAATGGTAGTTCGTCGATTTTTTGGAAGCTGGTGTCTAGATTTTGTAGGATAACGTGTTCCTTGGCTTCTTTTTCAGTTCTACTGATGATGGCACGGTCCATCAAGTTTTTCAAACCTGTTTGAAAATGTGAATTTAGATAAGCTCTTCTTAAGACCGCCATATCCAAATCACCATGGATATCCAAGGGATATTCTAAGACAATCTCATCTTGCGTTAGAGTTCCAGTTTTATCCGTACAAAGGATATCGATTGCCCCTAAGTCCTGGATAGCATTGAGTTTTTTGATGACTACCTTTTCCTTAGCCATGATAATGGAACCTTTGGCCAAGCTGGCTGTGATAATCATTGGAAGCATTTCGGGTGTAAGTCCAACACCAACACTCAAGGCAAATACTCCAGCCTCTAGCCAGTCTCCATCGGTTAAACCATTTGCGAAAAATACGATTGGGACCATGACAAGCATCAAGCGGATCAAGAGCCAAGAAATGCTGTTCATTTCACGCTCAAAAGAAGTTGGTTCATCGTAAGTATTAAGAGTTTGCTCAATAGCTCCCATCATGGTGTCATCACCAACCGCTAGGACCATAGCTGTAGCACTTCCTGAGATAACGTTTGTCCCCATGAATGCCAAAGATTCTGCTTCTAAGAGGCTATCTACATTTTGACCAGTGGCTTTATTTAAAGCTAGCTTTTCAACTGCATCACTTTCCCCAGTCAAACCTGACTGTTGAACGAAAAAGTCGCGCGATTCAAATAAGATGACATCTGCTGGAATCATATCTCCAGCGCTCAATTTCACGAGGTCTCCCACAACTAGTTCATCGATTGGTAACTCTTTCTCGTGATCATCACGAATAACAGTTGCAGTGTTGACAATCATTTTTGAAAGATTGGTTGTCGCCTTGTCGCTCCGCAACTCTTGGACAAAACGGATGCCTCCTGAAATCAAAACCAAGACAACGATAATAATAGAGGTCGTAGGGTCCTCTTGGCCAGGTTTGGCAAGCCAGACGTTTGTAACGAGAGAAATAAAGGCAATTACAAGCAAAATGATTGTGAAAGGATTGATAATGGACTCATAAATCTTTTTAAAGATGGAATCCTCTTGACCCTTGGTAATGGTGTTTTCACCATATAGGTCACGGTTTTCTTCGACTTGTTCTTGGTCTAAGCCTTTTAGACTTGTATGGTAAAAAGCTAGGCTTTCTGTAAATGGAGTTTGAATAGCTGCTGCTAATCTTTCTTTTGTAGTTTTCATTGGTTTCTCCTATCTGTATGAATAGTGATTTCATACTCAATGAAAATCAAAGAGCAAACTAGGAAACTAGCCACAGGCTGTACTTGAGTACGGCAAGGCGACGTTGACGTGGTTTGAATTTGATTTTCGAAGAGTATCATACACAGAGTCCAATCACTTTATAGGGACAGAACGACACAAATCAGCGATTGGCTGTGTATGTGCGGTTCTGGATGATCGTCAATTTGCATCGTTTGTCTCCTTTCTTTGTTTTAAAACAGCAGAAAATCCTGCCATAAAATGGCAGGACTAAAAAACTTATGATCTGTTTTCGTTCAAGCTTTAACTCCATAGGGCGATGTAATGAGCTTAGTCTTGACTTTCGCGACCAGGACTGTTGACCAACGAGTAGTGTCTCCACTGCTTTGCGGTAGTCATCCGTATCCCTATGGTAGCCTCACCTACCGTTTTCGCCTTTCAGTATAAACCTTTAACTAATAAAAGTCAACGATTTATCTCATTTTCTTAGATCACAATCAATTCTTTTGGAGCAAGGGTTAATAATTCGCAACCTGTCTCTGTGATCAAGATATCATCTTCGATACGAACCCCGTATTTACCTTCGATATAAATGCCTGGTTCATCAGTTAGGACCATACCCGATTTAATAACTTCTGTAGAAGTTTGGCTAAAGTATGGCTCTTCGTGGATATCAAGTCCGATACCGTGTCCGATACCGTGTGTAAAGTATTCTCCATAGCCTGCTTCCACAATGATATCACGAGGGATTTTGTCAAAGTCACGGAAACCTAAGCCAGCCTTAGCTTGGTCAATCAATGCTTGGTTAGCCTTTAAAACAGTGTTGTAAATTTCTGCTTGTTCGTCGCTGACATGGCCTAGGTAGATGGTACGAGTCATATCACTCACATAATGCTCGTAAAGGCACCCAAAGTCCATAGTGATAGCTTCGCCTAGTTCTACTGGCTTATGCATAGGATGAGCATGGGGTTTAGAAGAGTTGATGCCACTCGCTAAGATTGTGTCAAAGGACAAACCTGCCGCTCCCAGCTCACGCATACGGAAATCAAGGAAGTTGGCAATTTCAATTTCAGTCTTCCCTGGCTTGATAAATTCAAGGGCATCGTGGAAAGCTTGGTCTGAGATTGAACAAGCCTTACGAATAGTCGCAATCTCTGTTTCATCCTTAATCATACGAAGCACTTCAACAAACTGAGTTTGTGGAACTAGTTCCAAACCTTCAAAGCAGCTTGCATGCGGTGGTAATAAGAAACCGAGATTTCATCTTCAAACCCGATACGAGAAAGACCCATGTCTTTAGCAATTTTTGCGATAGTAGCCAACTCATCACGATCAGCAAAAATCTCAAAACCGGTAACTTCTTGCTTAGCAGCGATGATATAGCGGGCATCCGTCACCAAAATTTGACGGTCACGACTGATAAAGACTGTTCCATTTGAACCCCAAAATCCTGTCAAATAGTAGACATTTTTAAGGTTGTTGATAATGATTCCATCTAGTTCTTTTTCTTGCATTTTATCGAGAAATGCTTGCACACGTTTATTCATGATGTAACTTTCCTTTCAAATACTGTCCTGTATAGCTAGCTTCATTAGCAGCTACTTCCTCTGGAGTTCCTGTTGCAATGATGGTACCACCACCGACACCGCCTTCTGGACTAAGTCGATGATATGGTCTGCTGTTTTGATGACATCTAGATTGTGCTCAATCACGAGAACTGTATTACCATCATCTACAAAGCGAGACAAGACCTTCAGTAGACGCGCGATATCCTCGGTATGGAGACCTGTTGTTGGTTCGTCTAAGATATAGAAAGACTTGCCTGTCGAACGCTTGTGGAGCTCGCTAGCCAGCTTCATACGCTGCGCTTCTCCACCAGAAAGAGTTGTGGCAGGTTGTCCCAAGGTCACATAACCTAGACCTACATCCTTAATGGTCTGGAGTTTGCGTTGAATTTTCGGAATATGTTTGAAAAATTCCACCGCATCGTTGACGGTCATATCCAAGACTTGCGAGATATTCTTTTCCTTATAATGAACTTCCAGCGTTTCACTGTTATAACGGGTTCCGTGGCAGACTTCACAAGCTACGTAAACATCTGGCAAGAAGTGCATCTCAATCTTGATAATCCCGTCACCTGAGCAGGCCTCACAGCGACCACCCTTGACGTTAAAACTGAAACGACCCTTTTTGTAACCTCGAATCTTGGCTTCATTTGTCTGAGCAAAGAGGTCTCGAATGTCATCAAAAACACCTGTATAGGTCGCAGGATTTGATCTCGGTGTTCGTCCAATAGGACTCTGGTCAATATCAATCAGACGATCGATATGCTCAATCCCTGAGATAGTCTTAAACTTTCCAGGCTTGTCTGAATTGCGATTGAGCTTTTGAGCAATGGCTTTTTTGAGGATGCTGTTAATCAAGGTAGATTTCCCAGAACCTGACACACCCGTCACCGCGATAAATTTTCCTAGTGGGAAACGAGCAGTGATATTTTGTAGGTTGTTTTCACGCGCACCTGTCACTTCGATAAAACGACCATTTCCAACACGGCGTTCTGACGGCACTGGAATCGCACGTTTTCCTGATAGATACTGTCCTGTAATGGATTTGCTATTGCGAGCCACCTGCTTGGGCGTACCTGCAGCAACAATCTCTCCACCAAAGACCCCTGCACCAGGGCCGACGTCAATCAGATAATCAGCCTCTCGCATGGTATCTTCATCATGTTCTACTACGATCAAGGTATTCCCCAAATCACGCATCTTTTTCAGACTGGCAATCAGACGGTCATTGTCCCTCTGGTGAAGACCGATAGACGGCTCATCTAAGATATAGAGGACTCCTGAGAGATTGGAACCAATCTGGGTCGCCAAGCGAATACGTTGGCTCTCCCCACCTGATAATGTTCCTGCAGAACGAGAAAGGGTCAGATAGTTGAGACCGACATTATTGAGGAAGGTCAAGCGGTCCTTTATTTCCTTAAGAATCGGACGAGCGATGATAGCTTCATTTTCAGATAGGCTTAGTTGATCAATAACCTCCAAATGGTCTGCGATAGAGAGGTCTGAAACTTCTCCGATATGGAGTCCTTTCTCCTCCTACTCGAACAGATAAGGCCTGGTCATTGAGACGATATCCGTGACAAGTGCCACAAGTTAGCTCATTCATATAAAGACGCATTTGTGTGCGGGTATAGTCGCTATTGGTTTCATGATAGCGACGCTTGATATTCCCTATAACACCTTCAAAAGGAATGTCGATGTCGCGAACTCCACCGAATTCATTTTCATAGTGGAAATGGAATTCCTTACCATCTGAACCATAGAAAATGAGATGTTTCTCCTCCTCAGACAAGTCCTCAAAAGGAGTATCCATATCCACTCCAAAGGCTGTCATGGCTTGTTCTAGCATATTTGGATAATAGTTAGAAGAGATAGGATTCCAAGGTGCTAATGCTCCCTCACGAAGGGGCTTGCTAGCATCTGGTACGACTAAGTCCGTATCAACCTCTAGCTTGATCCCCAAACCATCACACTCGCTACAAGAACCAAATGGTGCATTGAAGGAGAAGAGACGAGGTTCTAGTTCTGGAACTGTAAAACCACAGACTGGGCAGGCATAATGTTCTGAAAAGAGTAACTCCGAATCATCCATAGTATCGATAACCACATAACCTTCTGCGATACGAAGGGCTGCTTCGATGGAATCAAAGAGACGACTACGGATACCTTCTTTAATGATAACACGGTCTACCACCACATCGATGGTATGTTGTTTATTCTTTTCAAGGTCAGGAACTTCGGTCACATCATAGACAACCCCATCGATACGGACACGAACATAGCCATCCTTTTGAATCTTTTCAATCAACGTCTTATGTTGCCCTTTTTTCTTACGAATAACAGGAGCCAAAATCTGCAGACGCTGGCGCTCTGGCAATTCCAAGACCTTGTCTACAATCTGTTCGACAGACGAAGCCTTGATGGCTCCATGTCCATTGATACAGTAAGGTGTTCCTACGCGTGCATAGAGGAGACGGAGATAGTCGTTGATTTCCGTCGTAGTACCGACAGTCGAACGTGGATTTTTACTAGTCGTTTTCTGGTCAATGGAAATAGCAGGACTAAGACCATCGATAGAGTCCACATCTGGTTTCTCCATATTCCCTAAGAACTGACGAGCGTAGGCTGATAGACTCTCAACATAGCGACGTTGCCCTTCTGCATACAGGGTATCAAAGGCAAGACTGGACTTGCCCGAACCCGACAGCCCCGTCACCACAACTAGCTTGTCACGTGGAATTTCCACATCAATATTTTTTAAATTATGGGCGCGTGCCCCATGGATGACAATCTTATCTTGCATGTTACTTCTTTCTAGTCCATTGTTGCTTTCCATTATACCAAAAAAAGTGAAATTCTATTACCAAAAAAGCCGAATTTGTAGTATAATAGTACGGTGCTAAAAATCACTTAAACACAGAATAGATTAGGAAAGGATAGGAGATATGAAACAAGTCTTTCTCTCAACAACAACAGAATTTAAAGAGATCGATACGCTCCAGCCGGGCACTTGGATCAATCTCGTCAATCCTACCCAAAGCGAATCGATGGAAATTGCTTCTGCATTTGATATTGATATCGCGGACCTCCGTGCACCACTCGATGCGGAAGAAATGTCTCGTATCACGATTGAAGATGAATACACTCTGATCATCGTGGACGTTCCCATTACTGAAGAGAGAAATAACCGTACCTACTATGTGACCATCCCCTTAGGGATTATCATCACTGAAGAGGCCATTATTACCACTTGTTTGGAACCTCTACCGCTTCTAGATATCTTCATCAACCGGAGACTTCGGAATTTCTACACCTTTATGCGTTCTCGCTTTATCTTTCAAATCCTCTACCGAAACGCTGAAATTTATCTGACAGCCCTTCGTTCGATTGAACGTAAGAGTGACCAGATTGAAAGCCAGCTACATCAATCCACTCGAAACGAAGAATTGATTGAACTCATGGAGTTGGAAAAGACTATCGTCTACTTTAAAGCCTCTCTTAAAACAAATGAGCGCGTGATTAAAAAGTTGACCAGCGCAACTAGTAATATTAAAAAATACCTTGAGGACGAAGACCTGCTGGAAGATACCTTGATTGAAACCCAACAGGCCATTGAGATGGCAGACATTTATGGAAATATCTTGCACTCAATGACAGATACCTTTGCATCAATCATTTCAAACAACCAGAATAATATCATGAAAACCTTGGCCCTTGTGACCATCGTTATGTCTATCCCAACCATGATCTTCTCGGCTTACGGTATGAACTTTAAAGACAATGAAATCCCTCTAAACGGGGAACCAAACGCTTTCTGGCTCATCGTCTTTATCGCCTTCGCTCTGAGTGTTTCTCTCACTCTCTATCTCATCCATAAAAAATGGTTCTAACAGGAGTTACTATGTCACAGATTGATTTAAAAGAATTAACAAAGAAAAACCAGGAATTTATCCATATTGCAACCCAGCAATTTCTAAAGGACGGAAAGACAGATGCTGAAATCAAGGCTATCCTTGAAGAAGTCATTCCTCATATCCTTGAAGAACAACCAAAGGGAGTGACAGCTCGTTCTCTCTACGGAGCACCAACTCACTGGGCTCATAGTTTCAGCGAAAAAGAGCAGTACGAAAAAGAACATCCAAAAGAAAACGACGATCCAAAATTGATGATGTTGGATTCAGCCCTTTTCATCACAGGACTATTTGCAGTAGTTAGCGCCTTGATGAGCTTCTTCTCAAACCAGCCAGTAGCCTACGGTTTGGTGACACTCCTTTGTGTGGGGGCTTTTGGTGGAGTAGCCTTCTATCTCCTCTACCACTTCATCTACCGTTACTATAGCCCAGATGTTGACCGTAGCCAACGCCCTCCATTTTGGAAATCACTTTTGGTCATGCTAGCAACCATGTTTGCTTGGGTCATCATCCTCTTCTTCAGTAACTTCCTTCCACAAGCCATTAACATCAGTCTACCACCTCTTGTTTTGATGGTTATCGGAGGAATTCTTCTTGCCCTACGTTTCTACCTCAAAAAACGTTTCAACATTAAGAGTGCAAGTGCAGGACCTGCTAGATATTAAGATAAACAATAAAAGTAGTGTGTTTTACAGACAGACTACTTTTATTATGGCTCCAAAGCATTTTTTTATTCTCCAAAGAAAAGTAGCTACATTTTCTAAAAACGTTCTAATGTAAAGTCTTTCCTTAGAATCCCGAGGTTTTGTCCTTGAATCCAAGTTGTTTTTCTGTTATACTAATAAAGTAATAAGGAGAAATATATATGACTAAACAGAGAATTAATCAAGTTGTTGGTTCAATTGGTGCCTTTATCGGGATTATTGTATTTATAGCCTACATCCCTCAAATTTTTGCCAATTTACAAGGGAACAAAGCTCAACCATTCCAACCTTTATCAGCAGCTGTCTCTTGCTTAATCTGGGTCATTTATGGATGGACAAAAGAGCCTAAGAAAGACTGGATTCTAATCATTCCAAACTCGGCTGGGGTTATCCTTGGCGGACTGACCTTCCTTACTGCTCTATAAGAATGCAACTAATATAAAAAGAAAAAGCAACCACACGATTGGTTGCTTTTTTACTATTTTCTCGATCTAAAAGTCTTCTTCTGACTCTAATTCTTGTTGTTTCCCCTCATCTTTTGTGATACAATAGCATCAATTTTTTCTAGGAGGATAATATATGACTTCTACTATTGGTATTATAAGTTTATCTAGTGGGACTATGGGTGAAGACTTTGTCAAGCACGAAGTGGACTTGGGTATTCAACGTCTCAAGGACCTCGGACTCAATCCTATCTTTTTACCTCATTCGCTAAAAGGCTTAGATTTTATCAAAGAACATCCTGAAGCTCGTGCAGAGGATTTGATTCAGGCCTTTTCTGATGATAGTATCGACATGATCCTATGCGCCATTGGTGGAAACGATACCTATCGCCTGCTACCCTATCTTTTTGAAAATGACCAACTACAAAAGGTTATCAAACCAAAGATTTTTCTCGGTTTCTCGGATACGACCATGAACCATCTCATGTTGCATAAACTAGGAATCAAGACTTTTTACGGCCAATCCTTTCTAGCAGACATTTGTGAATTAGACAAAGAAATGTTGTCATATAGCCTCCACTACTTCAAAGAATTGATTGAGACGGGAAGAATCTCAGAAATTCGGCCTAGTGACGTTTGGTATGAGGAACGGACTGATTTTAGTCCCAAAGCCTTGGGAACACCTCGTGTCAGCCATGCAAATACAGGTTTTGACTTGTTACAAGGCAATGCTCAGTTTGAGGGAGAAATCCTCGGTGGTTGTCTTGAGTCTCTCTATGATATTTTTGACAACTCTCTACACGCAGATAGCACAGACCTCTGCCAAAAATACAAACTTTTCCCTGACTTATCCGACTGGGAAGGAAAGATTCTATTGCTAGAAACAAGTCAAGAAAAGCCTGAACCTGATGATTTCAAAAAAATGTTGCAGGCTTTAAAAGAAACGGGGATATTTGAGGTCGTCAGTGGACTCTTGGTCGGAAAACCTATGGATGAAACCTTCTATGACGACTATAAGGAGGCTTTAATGGACACCATTGATAGCAATATCCCGATTATCTATAATCTAAACGTTGGCCATGCCACACCAAGAGCAATTGTTCCCTTTGGAGTCCACGCGTATGTAGATGCAACGGAGCAAGTCATTCGCTTTGACTATAACAAAGAAAGCTGAGATGAATTTCTCAGCTTTTTCTCATTATCATTACTGGATACTACTGATAGCTAAAATGATAAAGGAGAGGCTGTTCACTATCATATGGACGACCAAGGGATAGTAGATATTTTCTTTTTCTTTCACATAGATGATAGAAAAGGCTAAGCCTCCACCCAAGTAATAAATTGCATTGATCCACTCGGATAAATCCAAACTGTGCATATGGGTTAGGGCAAAGGCAAGACCGACCAAAAAGACACTCAGCCAAGTTGGTAGACTTTTCCTTAAATATCTCAATAAAATTTGACGGAAAAAGAGCTCTTCCACTAAAGGGCCTATGACACAGGCAAAAACCGCTATCAGTAGTGGTTGTTCCTTAAAGGCAGTTTGTATATTAGCCTCGTTTAGTCCCTGTCCGCTTAATCCCAACATCTGTCTCAACATTTCCGATAGGAGCCCAAAAAGAATGGTTGAAAGGAAAAGCAAGCCCCAGCCTTTTAAAACACCAAAGATAAATTTCCTTTTAGAACTTCTAACCTCTTCCCACTTTTGGAGCAATAGGGACTTAAATAAGAAGCAACCATACACAAACATGATGGTATAGACTAAATAGGTCCCTGCAGAAGAAGGCAATGGAGCATCAAATACTCGTATACCATCAAACACAAAAAGAACTATATAGAGAATCCCAAAAATCAGAATTCCCTTATTTTTGTTAGACATCATTTAATTCCCCTTCCATTCACAATCATTCTCATGGTCATCAACCAAACCTGCAGCCTGTAGAAATGACAAAGCTGCAACAGGACCCGTAAACTTAAAACCTCGTTTTTTGAGATCTTTGGATAATTTCTCAGATAGAGCTGTTTTTGCAGGCGCCTGGCTGTAATCCGGAACATCATTGACCATGGTTTTCCCATTTACAAAAGACCAAAGATAAGCATCAAAGGCGCCAAATTCTGCCTGGACTTGTAAAAAAGCCTGGGCGTTGGCACGGGTGGCAAATATCTTGGCACGATTGCGGATGATAGCTGAATTATTCATCATATCTTCCAATTCTTCATCCGTCATGTCTGCAACAGCTTGAATTTGGTAACCATGAAAAGCTTGACGGAAGGCTTGGCGTTTATTGAGCACCGTTTCCCAAGAAAGACCAGCCTGATAGGTCTCCATGCAGAGTAACTCAAAAAGAGCACGGTCATCATGAAGTGGTTGGCCCCATTCCTCATCGTGATAAGCTACATAGAGAGGGTTGTTCATTTTAACCCAACCACAGCGTTTTGGCATAGAAATCTCCTATTTCACCAACATTTTAAGAGCTGACTTGATATAGTTTTCAGCGGTATCAGAAGTTCCTTCGAAGAATTTCTTGATTTTCTTGAGCTCTGTTGCCTTGTAGCCCAGTGCCAACATGGCTTCCATAGCTTCTTCCAGTTCTTGGTTGTCACTGCTAGATGGAGCTGGAGTTTTAGCAGGGAGGTCATCTCCTGCCACAACAACTTTCCCTTCTAGGTCCAAGACCATCTGTTGGGCTGTTTTCTTACCGATTTTTGGAAATTTAGTCAAGTAGGTGATGTTCTTAGTCTCAATAGCTTGTACAAGCCCTGCATTGTCATCAGCCGCGATAATAGCAAGAGCTGATACAGGACCAATGCCCGACACTGAAATCAAGCTGAGAAAGAGTTTTTTCTCGTCTTCTGAACGGAAACCGTAAAGGAGATGAGCATCTTCACGAACAACTTGATGCACATAGATTTGCGCTTCCTGATTGACTTGTCCTGAGTAGGCATAGGGGTTAGCCACGTGCAAAATGTAGCCGATCCCGTTAGTTTCTAGAACAATGTATTTAGCAGTAATTTTGGTAATAATACCCTTTAGATATTCGTACATAGTTTTCCCTTCAATTTATACTCAATGAAAATCAAATCTAAACTAGGAAGCTAACCGTAGGCATAACTTAAGTTAGATAAGGTAAGGCTGACGCAGTTTAAAGAGATTTCGAAGAGTATTAGTATTTTCCTAGTTCTCGTAGACTCGTATGATTTTCCTGAATGCGACGGAACATCTTTTCCATGTCCGACTTGGTAAAGTGAACCAAAACAGGGCGTCCGTGTGGACAGTTGTATGGATTGTCACATTTAGAGAGCTGATAGAGGAGCTGTCTAGCTGAGTGGTCATCGATACGATGATTGGCCTTGATGGAACGCTTGCAGGACATCATAATCGCCAGCTCTGCACGATATTTCTTGATAGAAACTTCCTTAGTCAAAAGAAGCATATCACACATCTCATAGATTCCTGACTCGATTTCCTCCTCTGCCATCCAAATTGGATGTTCCCTTAGGATAAATTGATTCTCCCCATACTCTGATAGAAAGACGCCAACTTTCTCTAAGAGAGGCATTCTTTCCTTGAGACGAAGGACATCATCTGCAGGGAATTCAAAGATGTAAGGTACTAGGAGTTGTTGTTGACTCTGGTCAACATTGCCGATACTCTCGCGGTACTCCTCATATTTAACCCGTTCCTGAGCCGCGTGTTGGTCTATGATGTAAAGACCATCTCGACCTTGGGCAAAGAGATAGGTTCCATGCATTTGCCCGAAAAATTCCAACTCTGGGAAGCTCGAAGACTCTTCTCGCTCCAGCTTATCATAAGCCTTATCCAAACTAGCTAGATCTAACTCTGGATGGTCCAGTTGATCATAGCTGACAGTTTTTCTCTGCAAAATGCAGTTTTGCTGGCTTGGTCATCTGGTCCAAGGTTTCCTTGGCAAAGAGGTTCAAATCCTGTTTCTCTTCAGTCAGGTTTACCTGATGGTCTGCCACCTCAGCTTGTGTCGGTCTTGTTGGTTCATTTTTTTCATAGTAGAGCATATTTTCTCTCAATGGTAAAGTGGTTTGCTCTACTTTTTCACGATTACGAACGGTAGATTTGGCAAGATTTTCCAAGGCATCTGGAATCAAGGTCTGTTCCTTGAGACTCTTTGCGATAGCTTCTGAAACCAACGCCATCAGTTCTCTTTCTTTGGAAATTCGTACCTCTTGCTTGGTTGGATGCACATTGACATCTGCTAGATAAGGATCGATATGGATGTGAATAACAGCCAGCGGAAAACGCCCCACCATGAGTTTGCTGCCGTAACCGTCAAGAATGGCACGATTGAGCAGGAAGTTTTTGATATAACGGCCATTGATAAAAAGACTGATGTAGTTGCGATTAGCCCGCGTCAATTCCGGCAAGGACACAAAACCTGAAATTTCAAAATCTAGGTCAGTATTCTCAATTTCAACCATCTTTTTGGCACTCGCTAAACCATAAATACCAGCAATGGCTTGACGCAGTTGACCCGTACCAGCTGTTCGTGTCATTTCCTTGCCATCACTAATCAAACTAAAGGAAATCTCAGGATGGGCTAGCCCCAGACGATTGACAATATCAATGATATGAGACAACTCTGCCTGCTGGCTCTTCATATACTTGAGACGAGCCGGTGTATTGAAAAAGAGGTCTTCCACACAAACCTTAGTCCCCACAGGACTGGTCGCAGGAATGATTTCCTCAACTTCTCCCCCACGAGCGACTAGCTTGGTCCCGTGACTGGCACCGTCCACCGCTGTCAACAAAGTCAAAACACTGACAGAAGCAATAGAAGGCAGAGCTTCACCACGAAAACCGAGGGTCCGAATCCGAAAAAGATCCGCTTGATTCTTAATCTTACTGGTCGCATGACGGCGGAGAGCCAACTCGACTTCATCGTGGGCAATCCCGTGTCCATTATCGGTGATTTGGATTTTCTTAAGACCAGCTTCTTCAACCTCTACAATAATCTGGCTAGAGCCAGCATCAATGGCGTTTTCAACTAGTTCCTTAACTACACTAGCAGGGCGTTCGATAACTTCTCCTGCTGCGATCTGGTTGGCCAAGACTTCTGGCAATTCAATAATATGAGACATCTTTCAGCCCCTTTCTCAACTGTTTATCTATTTCTCTGAAAATAAGCTAGTGCTATTATACCATATTTCACTCGTTTCCAAAAAAGTCCGAGTAGCAACTTTCTTCCCGATTTTACTAGGTTATTTGCCAAGTTTGTGGTAAAATAGGTAGAAATAATATTTTAAAAAGGAGAAAAGACACATGCACATTTTTGATGAGCTAAAAGAGCGTGGTTTGATTTTTCAAACGACTGATGAAGAAGCTTTGCGTAAAGCCCTAGAAGAAGGTCAAGTTTCTTATTATACTGGCTACGATCCAACTGCTGACAGCCTTCACCTAGGTCACCTTGTCGCAATCTTGACAAGTCGTCGTTTGCAGTTAGCAGGTCACAAACCTTATGCGCTCGTTGGCGGTGCTACAGGTCTCATCGGAGATCCGTCCTTCAAAGATGCTGAACGTAGTCTCCAAACAAAAGACACAGTGGATGGCTGGGTCAAGTCTATCCAAAGACAACTTTCTCGCTTTCTTGATTTTGAAAATGGGGAAAATAAAGCTGTCATGGTCAACAACTACGACTGGTTTGGCAGCATCAGCTTCATTGACTTCCTCCGTGATATCGGAAAATACTTCACTGTCAACTACATGATGAGCAAGGAGTCTGTGAAGAAACGTATTGAAACAGGGATTTCTTACACTGAGTTTGCCTACCAAATCATGCAAGGTTACGACTTCTTTGTCCTCAACCAAGATCACAATGTTACCCTGCAAATCGGTGGATCTGACCAATGGGGAAACATGACAGCTGGTACTGAGTTGATGCGCCGTAAGGCAGACAAAACTGGTCATGTAATTACTGTTCCACTGATTACAGACGCAACCGGTAAGAAATTTGGTAAATCAGAAGGAAACGCAGTTTGGCTCAATCCTGAAAAGACTTCTCCATACGAAATGTACCAATTCTGGATGAACGTCATGGATGCTGACGCTGTTCGCTTCTTGAAGATTTACCTTCTTGTCATTAGACGAGATTGAAGACATCCGTAAACAATTCGAAGCAGCACCACACGAACGCTTGGCTCAAAAAGTCCTCGCTCGTGAAGTCGTGACTCTTGTCCACGGAGAAGAAGCCTACAAAGAAGCCCTTAACATCACTGAACAACTCTTTGCTGGAAATATCAAAAACCTTTCTGTCAAAGAACTCAAACAAGGACTTCGTGGCGTACCAAACTATCAAGTACAAGCAGACGAAATCACAACATCGTTGAACTTCTTGTATCTTCTGGCGTGGTTAACTCAAAACGCCAAGCTCGTGAAGATGTTCAAAACGGAGCCATCTACGTCAACGGCGACCGCATCCAAGACCTTGACTATGTCTTAGGAGATGCAGATAAGTTAGAGAACGAACTCACTGTTATCCGACGTGGTAAGAAAAAATACTTCGTCCTTACATATTAAAAAGGAGACTGGATGCATTTGCTATCCAGTCCTTTTTTTGCTAGACTTAAACTATGAATACAAACCTCAAACCCAAACTCCAGCGCTTTGCTTCTGCGACTGCCTTTGCCTGTCCTATCTGCCAAGAAGATCTGACCTTGGTAGAGTCTAGCCTCAAGTGTAACAACCGCCATTCTTTTGACCTAGCAAAATTCGGCTATGTCAATCTAGCTCCGCAAATCAAGCAATCTGCCAACTACGACAAGGAAAACTTTCAAAATCGCCAGCAAATCCTAGAAGCTGGCTTTTATCAGGCTATCTTAGAAGACATCTCAGACATACTAGCGACTAAATCATCTGCAAAAACTGTCTTGGACATCGGTTGTGGCGAAGGCTTCTACTCTCGCAAGCTCCAAGAAGCCCATCCTGACAAGACCTTCTACGCCTTTGACATTTCAAAAGACTCAGTCCAAATCGCTGCTAAAGTGAAACCAACTGGGCAGTCAATTGGTTTGTCGGTGACTTGGCTCGCCTTCCTATAAAAGACGCTAGCATGGATATCCTGCTTGATATCTTTTCCCCTGCTAACTATGGTGAATTTCGCCGCGTTTTATCCCAAAACGGTATCTTAATTAAGGTCGTTCCTACCGAAAATCACCTTAAAGAAATCCGCCAAATGGTACAAGAGCAACTAACAAAGAAGGACTATTCCAACCAAGATATCAAGGAACATTTCCAGGAACATTTCCGCATCCAATCTAGTCAGATAGCTTCCCTGACCAAGCCTATCACCGCAGAGCAAAGACAGGCCTTACTCAGCATGACGCCCCTACTCTTTCACGTCGATCAAAGCATGATTGACTGGAGTCAGTTGACTGAGATTACCATCGAAGCAGAAATTCTAGTTGGGAAAGTACTGTGAATGAATCTAAAATCAAAAAGCGCATCTATTAAAGATGCGCTTTTGTTTAATCTTAGTTCAAGTGCCAGATATCTTCGTTGTACTGAGCGATAGTACGGTCAGATGAGAAGAATCCTGCTTTAGCAATGTTGACGATCACTTTATCCAACCATGCGTCACGATTTTCATAGTCAGCAAGCATTTGCTCTTTCACTTTGATGTAGTCTTCCAAGTCAAGAAGAGTCATGAACCAGTCTTTGTTGATCAATTCATTGTAAAGACGTTCCAAGCGTTCTTTCTTACCAACTGCAAGAACAGCGTCGCTCACGATAAAGTCAACCAATGGTTTGATCGCTTTACGAGCGTAGAATTCACTTGATTTGTACGCAGATTTTGCGTAAAGATCGATAACAGTTTCTGAATCTTCACCAAAGATGTAGACGTTCTCGTCTCCAACCAACTCAGCGATTTCCACGTTAGCACCGTCCATAGTACCAAGAGTCAAAGCTCCGTTCAACATGAATTTCATGTTACCAGTACCTGAAGCTTCTTTAGAAGCAAGTGAGATTTGTTCTGAGATATCACATGCTGGGATGAGGAAGCTTGCTGCTGTAACGTTGTAGTTTCAACCATTACCACTTGCAAGTGTGGAGCTACTGCCGGGTCGTTCGCAATCACTTCTGACAAGCAAAGGATCAAGTGGATGATGTCTTGGGCGATTGTGTAGGCAGGAGCTGCTTTACCACCAAAGAATACTGTGATTGGACGAGCAGGAATGTTACCAGCCTTGATGTCCAAGTATTTGTGAATCACATACAAAGCGTTCATTTGTTGACGTTTGTACTCGTGAAGACGTTTGATTTGGATATCAAAGATAGAGTTAGTATTGATTTCCACACCTTGGTGTTCTTTCAAGTGACGAGCCAATTTACGTTTATTGTGAGCTTTGATGCTTTCCAATTTTTCTTTGACAGCAGCCTTGTCTTCGTATGAAAGAAGGTCTTCCAATTTAGAAGCTTCATGGTGCCATTCGCGTCCAAGAATCTCATCCAAGTAGTGAGACAATCTTGGGTTGGCATGCATGAGCCAACGACGGAAAGTAATACCGTTTGTTTTGTTGTTGAATTTTTCTGGGTAAATGTCGTAGAAAGCTTTCAACTCTGAGTTCTTCAAGATTTCAGTGTGAAGAGCCGCAACCCCGTTAACACTGTATCCGTAGTGGATATCCATGTGAGCCATATGAACACGTCCGCTCTCATCGATGATTTGAACTGCTGGATCTTTGTATTCTGCTTTAACACGGCGATCCAATTCTTCGATAATTGGTACCAAGTGAGGAACCACTTCTTCCAAGAATTCAAGAGGCCATTTTTCAAGGGCTTCAGCAAGGATTGTGTGGTTTGTGTAGGCAGTCATGCTACGAACGATAGAAATTGCTTCATCAAGTTCGATACCACGTTCAGTCAAAAGACGGATCAATTCAGGAATCACCATTGATGGGTGAGTATCGTTGATTTGTACAACTGCGTAGTCAGCAAGGTCATGCAAGTTGCTTCCTTTTTCGATTGCTTCATCGATGATCAATTGAGCACCGTTTGAAACCATGAAGTATTGTTGGAAGATACGGAGCAATTCACCTTGTTTGTCGCTATCGTCTGGGTAAAGGAAAAGAGTCAAGTTGCGAGCGATATCTGTCTTGTCAAAGTTGATACCATCTTTGATGATTGAAGAATCAACTGAATCCAAGTCAAACAAACGCAAACGGTTTTTGGTAGCTGTTTTGTAACCAGGTACATCGATATCGTAAAGAGTAGAAGTCAATGTGAAGTGTGCAAATGGTACTTGGTAGCTACGGCTTGAGCGAACCAACCAGTTTTGGTCAGTCAACCAAGCGTTAGGAATTGTTTCTTGTTGGTTGTTTTTAAGAACTTGTTGGAAAAGACCAAAGTGGTAGTTCAAACCAACACCGTCACCGTTCAAACCAAGTGTAGCGATTGAGTCGATAAAGCAGGCTGCCAAACGCCCCAAACCACCGTTACCAAGTGATGGTTCCAATTCTACTTCTTCGATTTCGATCAACTCTTTACCTGCGTCAGCAAGTTCTTTCTTAACATCGTCATAAAGACCAAGGTTAATCAAGTTGTTTGATAAGAGTTTCCCGATAAGAAACTCAGCTGAGATGTAGTAAACTTTTTTCTTACCAGTGTTGACTGGTTTTTGACTGCTAGCAATTTTGCTGTAGTTAAGAAGAGCAAGGTAAAGCTCTTCGTTACTACATTCTGCGATAGATTTATTGTAACGATTTTGTACAAATTCTTTTAATGGTAACATTTTTTGTGTCTCCTGATAATGTCTTATTTCTTTAATTCTACCAAATTTTCATTGATTCGGCGATAAATTGTAGTCAAGTCAAGCAAAGTTTCTTCGACAGCAGGAGTCAATTGATCCTCTGTCATACGCCATGACCAGTTTCCACCAAGAGTAGATGGGAAGTTCATACGAGCTGAACCATCCAACTCTAGCAAATCTTGCATAGTAGCGATAGTCATAAAGCTTACTGATGAGAAGGCTGTACGAAGCATAGCATGTACTACTGTTTCATATTCCTTGCGGTTTGTATAACGTGCCATGTACTCACGAGTTGGATCGTCGATTTCATTGCGATACCAACCAAGAACAGTGTTGTTATCGTGTGTTCCTGTGTACATAACTGAGTTGGCTGGTGCCAAGTGTGGGCTGTCGATACTTTCGTGTTCTGGGTTGAAGGCAAATTGAAGGACTTTCATTCCTGGAAATCCAGTGCGTTCACGTAGTTCAATAACTTCGTCAGTCATGAATCCAAGGTCTTCTGCGATGATGTTCAAGTCACCAAGTTCCTCTTTAACCGCTGCAAAGAGTTTGTAGTCAGGTCCTTTCACCCATTTACCAGGTGCTGCTGTTTCAGAACCAGCAGGAATTTCCCAGTAAGACTCAAATCCACGGAAGTGGTCGATACGAACGATGTCGTAGATTTTGAAGCTTTCACGCAAGCGTTCAATCCACCATTTGTAGCCGTCTTTGTCCATTGCTTCCCAGTCATAGATTGGGTTACCCCAAAGCTGACCAGTAGCAGAAAATTCATCTGGTGGGCATCCTGCGATGCAAGTCGCCTTACCGTTGACATCTGTCTTGAAGAGATGTGGATTTGCCCACATATCGCTTGAATCTTCCGCTACATAGATAGGCATATCTCCGACAATTTCGATGTGGTTGTCATTAGCATATGCTTTCAATTTCAACCATTGTTGGAAGAAAAGGTACTGGGTTACGCGGTGGTAAACAAGCTTGTCAGCTAATTTCTCACGGTAGCTTTCAAGAGTTGAAGCTTTACGAGCACGAGCATCTGCATCTGGCCATTCTGTCCAAGCAAGATTATCAAAATGCTCCTTGATTGCCATATACTCTGCAAATAGTTCAAGCCATGATTGATTTTCTTGAGCAAATTTTTCGAAGTCTTTGACATCTCCGGCTCCAAGGAAACGTTTGACAGCTTTCTCTAGAAGTGGACGACGTGCATAGTAGATTTTAGCATAGTCAACTTCAGTTGGGTTGCTACCAAAGTCCACTCCTTCAAGATCACTTGCTTCCAACAAACCTTGCTCCACCAAAATATCAAGGTCGATAAAATGAGTGTTTCCAGCAAAGGCTGAGAATGATTGGTAAGGAGAATCTCCATAGCTAGTTGTTCCCAAAGGAAGGATTTGCCAGTAGCGTTGCTTCGTGCGAACTAAGAAGTCAACGAAATCATAGGCGCTTTGACCAAATGATCCGATCCCGTATGCTCCAGGAAGTGATGAGATGTGCATCAACACACCGCTTTGACGTTTTTTCATATTAGCACCTCAAGTGTTTGTAGTTAAGAGTTTCATATTTATATGCGCAAACGTTTGCGCTAACTCAAGTATAACCCATTTCTAAAATAATTGCAAGCGTTTGTAAAAAAACTTTTTCCAACTTTTGTCTGGTTAAATTTTGAAATTCCCTATATTTTAATTTTTGAATTGATTTTCATTCGGCTTATTTCGATGCAACCGTTTGCCTATTCTTTGCTTTTTAGAATAAAGTTTATAAATCGTGAACTTTCTTCTTATTATATAATTCCAATCAAAGATGTTGAGATTGTAACTTTTTTTACTTTTTTTCAAAAAAACTATTGCAACCGTTTTCTGTTTGTGCTATACTAAGGTCATAAGGGAAAACGTTTGCGTTCCCTAGACTATAAAACTTGTTATTCTTTAGGAGGAATACACTATGTCATCTAAATTCATGAAGAGCGCTGCTGTGCTTGGAACTGCTACACTTGCTAGCTTGCTTTTGGTAGCTTGCGGAAGCAAAACTGCTGATAAGCCTTCTGATTCTGGTTCATCAGAAGCGAAAGAAATCACTTTCTACGTTGAAGATCAATACAAAGCCTTTGCTGAATCAGCTGCAAAAGCTTACGAAAAAGAAGCTGGTGTAAAAAGTTAACATCAAAACAGGAGACCAAATGGGTGGGCTTGATAACCTTTCACTAGATAACCAATCTGGTAAAGCCCCTGATGTTATGATGGCACCATACGACCGTGTAGGTAGCCTTGGTACTGATGGACAACTTTCAGAAGTAACTTTGAGCGACGGTGCTAAAACAGACGATACTACTAAATCTCTTGTAACTGTTGGTGGAAAAAGTTTACGGTGCTCCAGCCGTTATCGAATCACTTGTTCTGTACTATAACAAAGATTTGATTAAAGAAGCTCCAAAAAAACATTTGCTGACTTAGAAAATCTTGCTAAAGATAGCAAATACGCTTTCGCTGGTGAAGAAGGTAAAACAACTGCTTTCCTAGCTGACTGGACTAACTTCTACTACGCATACGGACTTCTTGCTGGTAACGGTGCTTACGTATTCGGTGACAACGGTAAAAATCCTAAAGATATCGGTCTTGCTAACGATGGTGCTATCGCAGGTATCGAATACGCTAAAACTTGGTACGATAAATGGCCTAAAGGTATGCAAGACACTGAAGGTGCTGGAAACTTGATCCAAACTCAATTCCAAGAAGGTAAAACAGCTGCGATCATCGACGGTCCTTGGAAAGCTCAAGCATTCAAAGATGCTAAAGTAAACTACGGTGTTGCAACTATCCCAACTCTTCCAAACGGTAAAAACTACGCAGCCTTTGGTGGTGGTAAAGCTTGGATCATCCCATCAAGCACTAAGAACCTTGAAGGAGCTCAAAAATTCGTAGACTTCCTTGTTTCAACTGACCAACAAAAAGCATTCTACGATGCAACTAACGAAATCCCAGCTAACACTGAAGCTCGTACTTACGCTGAAGGTAAAAACGATGAGTTGACTACAGCTGTTATCAAACAGTTCCAAAACGCTCAACCAATGCCAAACATCTCTCAAATGTCAACAGTTTGGGACCCAGCTAAAACAATGCTCTTTGACGCTGTAAGCGGTAAGAAAGATGCTAAAACAGCTGCTAATGATGCTGTAACATTGATCAAAGAAACAATCCAACAAAAATTTGGTAACTAAAAATTTGGTAACTAATTGATTGATTCAAGGGAGATAATTTAAACATCTCCCTTGATTTTTAGATATATTGACAATGTTTTCAGCAATTTTGCTGATTAGCATCGAGCTCAATGCTCGTATCTTATGAAAGGAGCGCTCATGGAACAACAACCAAAAAAAGCAGCCTTGCTTTCATTGATTCCTGGGTTGGGACAAATCTACAACAAACAAAAAGCTAAAGGTTTTATCTTCCTTGCTGTAACAGTGGCTTTTGTCCTCTATTTTATAGTACTTGCAGCACCTGAATTGAGCAATTTGATCACACTCGGTGAAAAACCTGGGCCGTGACAACTCTCTCTTCATGTTGATTCGTGGTGCATTTCACTCTATCTTTGTAATTGTTTATCTAGCCTTTTATATTCTCAATATTAAAGACGCTCACACTATTGCAAAACGTATCAATAATGGCATCCCTGTCCCATTGACACTTAAGGATATGATTAAAGGTATCTATGAAAATGGATTCCCTTACTTGCTTATCATTCCATCTTACGTTGCCATGACATTTGCAATCATCTTCCCGGTTATTGTAACCTTGATGATTGCCTTTACTAACTACGATTTCCAACATTTACCACCAAACAAACTCTTGGATTGGGTTGGATTGACTAACTTCACAAATATCTGGAGCTTGAGTACCTTCCGTTCAGCCTTCGGTTCTGTTCTTTCTTGGACTATTATCTGGGCTTTATCTGCATCTACTTTGCAAATCGTACTCGGTATCTTTACAGCTATTATTGCTAACCAACCATTCATCAAGGGGAAACGTATCTTTGGTGTTATCTTCCTTCTACCTTGGGCGGTTCCAGCCTTCATCACTATCTTGACTTTCTCAAATATGTTCAACGATAGTGTTGGTGCTATCAATACTCAAGTTATCCCTCTCTTTGCTAAGGTTCTTCCTTTCTTAGATGGCGCTCTTATCCCTTGGAAGACAAACCCAACTTGGACTAAAATTGCCTTGATTATGATGCAAGGATGGCTTGGTTTCCCTTATATCTACGTCTTGACTCTCGGTATCCTACAGTCTATTCCAAATGACTTGTATGAAGCCGCTTATATCGACGGTGCAAACGCTTGGCAAAAATTCCGCAACATCACTTTCCCAATGATTTTGGCCGTTGCGGCACCTACTTTGATCAGCCAATACACCTTCAACTTCAACAACTTCTCTATCATGTACCTCTTCAATGGTGGTGGTCCTGGTAGTGTCGGTGGTGGAGCTGGTTCAACCGATATCTTGATTTCATGGATCTACCGTTTGACAACTGGTACAGCTCCTCAGTACTCTATGGCAGCTGCCGTTACCTTGATTATTTCAATCATTGTCATCTCTATTTCTATGATTGCATTCAAGAAACTACACGCATTTGATATGGAGGACGTCTAAGATGAATAACTCAATCAGAATCAAACGTAGACTGACTCAAACCCTTACTTATCTTTACTTAATTGGACTTTCAATCGTTATTATCTATCCTCTTTTAATCACGATTATGTCAGCCTTTAAAGGTACGGTAACGTTGTGGCCTTCAAGCTCGACAGCAATGTCAATTTCAGTCTTGATAACTTCAAAGGGCTCTTTACAGAAACCTTGTACGGCACATGGTACCTCAACACTGTAATCATCGCTTTGATCACTATGGTTGTCCAGACAAGTATTATCGTACTTGCTGGTTATGCCTATAGCCGTTACAACTTCTTGGCTCGTAAACAAAGTTTGGTCTTCTTCTTGATTATCCAAATGGTGCCAACAATGGCCGCTTTGACTGCCTTCTTCGTTATGGCCCTCATGTTGAATGCCCTTAACCATAGCTGGTTCCTCATCTTCCTCTACGTCGGTGGTGGTATCCCTATGAATGCTTGGTTGATGAAAGGTTACTTTGACACCGTACCAATGTCTCTTGATGAGTCTGCAAACTAGATGGTGCAGGACACTTCCGCCGCTTCTGGCAAATCGTTCTCCCTCTTGTTCGCCCAATGGTTGCTGTACAAGCACTCTGGGCCTTCATGGGACCTTTCGGAGACTATATCCTCTCTAGTTTCTTGCTTCGTGAAAAAGAATACTTTACAGTTGCCGTTGGTCTACAAACCTTCGTTAGCAATGCGAAGAACTTGAAGATCGCCTACTTCTCAGCAGGTGCTATCCTCATCGCCCTTCCAATCTGTACACTTTTCTTCTTCTTGCAAAAGAACTTCGTTTCAGGACTTACAAGCGGTGGCGACAAGGGGTAATATACCCTCGCCACCCTTTTTCATTTTTGACCTTGTACATCGATTGTCTGGTGAGAAACAAGAGCTTGCTGAGATTACCTTGTTAGTTAGTGGACGAATCATAACATACATTCACTTTTACCAAGGATTCTACTATCCCCACTTGAAATAAAAAACAGTTCTCTATATAATACTCGTATAGAAAAATGCCTATAGAAAGAGATTTATGTTACCATATCCATTTTCTTATTTTAATAGTATTTGGGGATTTCGTAAGCCCCTATCTCATCGTTTTGGTCTAAACTGGTTTCAACTGATTTTTACCAGTATTTTCTTGATTAGCTTATCCATGGTGCCTATTGCTATCCAGAACAGTTCTCAGAAAACCTATCCTTTAGAGACGTTCATCGATGATGTCTATGCTCCATTGACGGACGAAGTCGTTCAGGATTTAGCTACCAATGCACAGATTGTAGATGGCAAGCTAAACTATTCTGGCACAAATCCTAGCCATGATTCCGTCCAGATCAGTGGCAGCATTAGCGCAAATTTCCCCGAGGAGTTACTCCTTCACTTTGGAGAGGACGGCCTCCTTATCAGTAAACAAGGAAAGAGTTAACCAGCATTCGCTATCATGCTATCACAACTGATAGTTTCCAAAGCAAGGAAAGTTTGACTCAGGCTATTTCAAAAGACTGGTATCAACAGAATCGTGTCTACATCAGCCTCTTCCTGGTCTTAGGTGCTAGTTTCCTCTTTGGACTTAATTTTTTCATTGTAGCTCTAGGTGCTAGCCTTCTGCTCTACTTCACGAAAAAATCTCGTCTCTTCTCATTTAAGACCTACAAAGAATGCTATCATTTTATTTTGAACTGTTTAGGAGTACCAACTTTACTTACCCTGATTCTAGGTCTTTTGGGGCAGAATATGGCAACTTTGATCACTGTTCAAAACATTTTATTTGTTCTATATCTGGTCACTATCTTTTATAAGACTCATTATCGTGATCCAGACTACAAAAAGTAGGAGATTATTATGCCTGTTACGATTAAAGACGTGGCCAAAGCTGCAGGAGTTTCTCCTTCAACCGTAACCCGTGTTATTCAAAACAAATCAACGATTAGTGACGAAACAAAAAAACGAGTTCGAAAGGCAATGAAAGAACTCAATTATCATCCTAATCTAAATGCTCGAAGTCTTGTTAGCAGTTATACGCAAGTTATTGGCTTAGTCCTTCCAGATGATTCAGATGTTTTCTACCAAAACCCTTTCTTCCCTTCTGTTCTAAGAGGGATTGCACAGGTTGCCTCGGAAAACCACTATGCCATTCAGATTGCGACTGGTAAGGATGAGAAAGAGCGTTTAAACGCCATTTCACAAATGGTCTACGGAAAACGTGTGGATGGGCTTATCTTCTTGTATGCTCAAGAAGATGACCCTTTGGTCAATCTAGTCGTTGAAGAACAATTCCCTTTCCTCATTCTAGGAAAGTCACTTTCGCCTTTCATACCGCTTGTTGATAATGATAATATTCAAGCTGGTTTTGATGCGACAGAATATTTCATTAAAAAAGGTTGTTCTCGCATTGCATTCATCGGCGGTACCAAGAAACTATTCGTTACCAAAGACCGTCTGACAGTTACGAGCTAGCTCTAAAACAACACCAACTTCCTCTCGATACTAATCTGACTTACTTTGCTACTGAATTTCTTGAAGATAATGGTTATCGCTTTAGTAGACTTCTCTTCAAACACAATCCAAATATTGATGCTATTATTACCATTGATAGTCTCCTTGCTGCAGGGGTCTGTGATTACATCGCAAAACACCAACTGGATGTCCCTGTCCTCAGCTTCGACTCAGTCAATCCCAAGCTCAACTTGGCGGCCTATGTCGATATCAATAGTTTGGAGCTTGGTCGTGTTTCCTTTGAAACTATTCTCCAGATCATCGATGATGCTAAAAACAACAAACAAATTTGTTACCGCCAGTTGATTGCCCACAAAATCGTTGAAAAATAAAAACCAACTCTATTCTGAGTTGGTTTTTTTGTATCCTATCTACCTGAACGACTAGTTTTCAACTTCGACAAATCGTCCTAAAATATGAACATTTTCTGAGACAGATACAAAGGCTGTTGGATCCACTTGTTTCATGATGAGTTTAAAATCATTAAACTCAGCACGCGTGATGACTGTAATCAAAACAGCTTTGCGCTCGTGATTATATGTTCCTTCTGCATCATGAATGATTGTTGCTCCACGATGCAATTTATTGTGGATTTTTTCAATCACAGCATCGGGATTGCTGGTTACAATCGTCGCCTGCATCTTTTTCTGCTTGGTGAAGACGGCATCTGTCACACGACTTGATACGAAAATGGTAATCATAGAGTAGAGGGCGTATTTCCAACCGAAGGTCAAACCTGCAATCAACATAATAGTCCCATTGACTAGGAAGGAAATGCTACCGACGTTTTTCCCTGTTTTCTTACGAATAGTGAGACTGACAATATCCGTTCCACCACTGGAAATATTGTGACGTAGAGCAAAACCAATCCCAAGTCCCATCACTACGCCTCCAAATAGAGCATTGATAATGGGATCCTCCGTTAGAGTTACCGCTGGCACAAACTGGATAAAGAGTGAACTCATAGATACCGTAATAAAGGTAAAGATGGTAAACTTCCGACCAATTTGACGCCAGGCCAAAATCATTAAGGGAATATTGATACAATAGAAAGCTACAGAGATTGGCAAATGAAAGCCAAACAAGTGATTACTAAGCGCAGAAATGATCTGAGCCAAACCTGTTGCTCCACTGGAATAAACATGTCCTGGTTGGAAGAAAAAATTGACAGCTACTGCTGATAGAAAACCATATACTAGAGAAGCTGAAATTTTTTCATCGTATTTTTCTCGGGAGATACTTTGCAAAACACGTAAAAGCTTCACCCGATAAGCAAAGCGGCGCAGATAATGGTACCACTTTTTAGTTAGTTTCGTTTGTTTCATCTTGTTCTACTTGTAGATTGAGTTCTTCTAGTTGCTTGATATCCACTGTTGATGGCGCTTGAGTCATTGGATCTGTCGCCTTGTTGTTCTTAGGAAAAGCAATGACTTCACGGATGTTTTCTTCGCCTGCTAAGAGCATTACAAAGCGGTCAAGTCCGATAGCCAATCCACCGTGTGGTGGGAATCCATAGTCCATAGCTTCCAATAGGAAACCAAACTGATCATTAGCTTCTTCAGCTGAGAAACCAAGAGCCTTGAACATGCGTTCTTGTAATTCCTTTTGGTTGATACGAAGGCTACCACCACCTAGTTCATAACCGTTCAAGACGATGTCATAGGCAATAGCACGGACATTGGCCAAATCACCTTCAAGCTCATGGGCAGTATCTGCTTGAGGAAGGGTAAATGGATGGTGGGCGCTCATGTAACGTCCTTCTTCTTCAGACCATTCAAACATTGGCCAGTCAACCACCCAGAGGAAGTTAAATTTGTCGTTATCAATCAAGCCGAGTTCTTTTGCAATGCGTCCACGAAGGGCTCCAAGTGTTGCATTTGCTACGTCAAGCGTATCAGCTACAAAGAGAACCAAGTCTTTATCTTCAAGACCAAGAGCTGCTGTCAAATCTCCTTGAATAGCTGTCAAGAATTTAGCAACAGGTCCGTTCAATTCCCCATCAACAACCTTGACCCAAGCAAGACCCTTAGCCCCATACTGTTTGGCTACTTCTGTCATCTTGTCGATGTCTTTACGTGAATAGTTATCCGCAGCGCCTTTGACCACAATGGCTTTAACAACGGGTGCTTCTGAGAAGACTTTGAAATCGACTCCCTTGACAAGATCTGTTAAGTCCTGAAGCAACATGTCAAAACGAGTATCAGGCTTGTCAGAACCATAAAGGGCCATAGCATCATCATACTTCATACGAGGGAATGGAAGCGTTACTTCGATTCCTTTTGTTTCCTTCATCACGCGCGCAATCAAGCCTTCTGTGATATCTTGGATTTCTTGCTCAGTTAGGAATGAAGTTTCCAAGTCGACCTGAGTAAATTCAGGCTGACGGTCTCCACGCAAGTCTTCGTCACGGAAACATTTGACGATTTGGTAGTAACGGTCAAATCCAGCATTCATCAACAACTGTTTTGTAATCTGCGGACTTTGAGGAAGTGCGTAAAAATGCCCTTTATTAACACGAGACGGAACCAAATAGTCACGCGCTCCTTCTGGTGTTGACTTAGAAAGGAATGGCGTTTCCACATCGATAAATTCCAACTCATCCAAGTAGTTGCGGATCGAATGTGTCACCTTGGCACGAAGTTTGAGGTTTTCCAACATCTCTGGACGACGAAGGTCAAGGTAACGGTAACGTAGGCGTGTATCGTCGTTTGCCTCAATGCCATCCTTGATTTCAAATGGTGTTGTTTTGGCTGTATTAAGCACAGTAAGAGCCGTTACATTCAGTTCAACCACTCCAGTCGCCAGTTTATCATTTGCCTGCTCACGTACTGCAACTTGTCCAGTCACCTCGATGACGTATTCACTTCGAAGGCTTTCAGCCGTTGCCATCACTTCCGCAGAAACTTTCTCAGGATTGATAACCAACTGCATAATCCCTTCACGGTCACGAAGGTCGATAAAGATCAATCCACCCAAGTCACGACGACGGGCAACCCATCCTTTCAAGGTAATTTCTTGTCCAATGTGCTCCTCACGAACACGACCAGCATACATACTACGTTTCATGTTTTCTCTCCTCTTGTATTCTGTTACTATTTACCATAAAAGCGCAGGCTCTTCATGAAAATCAGCAGAAAAGTTGAGAGTTTCCTCTTATAAATGAAAAAATCCAGCAAAGTCATTCGCTGGATTTGGGTTTTCTTTATTTTTTACGCTTTTCAGCAATCCCTTCTGTCTTCTTAGGAAGGACAATTTCTGTCACATAAGCCGTCGCAAATCGTATCACTCCTGCGATAGGAGCAAAGATAACCGCTAGATTGTTATAAAAGAAATCCCCCTTAATGAAATAGACAAGTAGGCCGATGACAAAGAAGAGAAATACAGCCTGAATCACTGCTAATAATAGTACTCGCTTCATAATTTCCTCCTGAGTCTATTATAGCATCATTATCATCACAAATGAAATTAAATTATTTAAGGCATGCAATCCCATACTATAAGCCAGACCACCCTTGTTGATATAAGCCAAGCCCATACTAAGACCAAGGGCACTATAAACTAGGAATTGTTGAGGACTAGTAGGGAAATGAGCAAGTGCAAAAAGTACAGTGCTTACAAGAAGAAAGAGAGCTGTCTGCTTGATGTTATCCTGTTGAGGGAAGACATAGCGGGCTAGCATACCTCTAAAGGTCAATTCTTCTGTTAGAGGTGCAAAGATGACAGCCATGAAGAATGTGAAGAGAGGTTGATTATGAGTCAATTCTTCTAACATCTTTTGACTGACTGATGGATCATTTGGCAAAAAGAATTGAGCAACAATGGCAAGGGCCCATACTAAGGCTGGCAGCCAGATGTATTTGTTAAGGGCTGTTTTTTCAATCGTAACGGTTCCTGTCTTATACCACTTGTAGGTAACGAAGGTGAAAATTCCTGCTAATAAGACATAAATTGGGACAGCAACATATTCAGGTGCACCCATTTTCATGGCGGCTAAACCTACACCCTGAATAAAACTATAGACCATAAGAAATGATAAGAAGGCAAGGCTATACCAACCGATATTTTTAAGTGTTTTCATAATATTCTCCTATTTAAAATAACGTTTTGTTTTGCGCAATTGTGCGACATTGGTGTACAAATGGATGACAACTGCCACCAGCAGAGCAACCAACTGTACTTGACCTAATACTACAGATAGAACTACTAAGACAACGTAGATACCAGGAATGAGGAGCTGATTGACCTTGAACAAGATCAAGTAAGCTTCTTCCATTTCAGCCTGTTTTTCTCCCTCATCATAAGTATCGAGGTAGTCCAAAACTTCCTTAGGCGTCGCCATAATAGAAAGTTTGTAGTTACGAATCTTGCTGGTGATTTTTAGACAGTAAGCACCTGCCCAGATACCTAAAACTATCAAAAGTAAGGATGCTACTGATGGGCCTAAAGCTCCCAAATCTATCAGTAGACAGGATAGCATACTAATTTGGCAAACATTCCAAGCTACCGTACCATAATCTAAGAAACGATACATAGCAAGATAGTCTTGTTCGTTTTCTTCGTCTTCTTCTTCTCTTTGATAACTCTGATAAGCCTGATAGCTTTTTCTAATGAAATAAAAGGTTAGAATTACCGTAATCAGCCCTAGACCAAGAAAGATTGAGTACAAGACAATGACTACTTGAGCTTGAGTGATACCTAAAGGATTAACACCGAGGAATCCAGCAAATATTCCTAATAAAACTCCTGCTATAAAAAGCTTCAGTGCAAAAATGATATCTTTCTTTTCCATCTTTAAACCTCTTTCTAAAACAAGCCAGACAACCATTGACCAAAAGCTTTTCCTGATTCAAAAATAGCGGTCAAGCCTTCTGTTCCAAGTGACACCAAAATCAAACAAACAGCAAGTAAGAGAATAGCTTGGTTTCTAGCTTTTTTTGCTCCATCTCCCAAGGGTTCATTGCCAAGCCAACCTGCTAGATAGGCATAGAGAGTTACTGTTATAATCCCAATCTCCGTCGAAGAGAGGAATAACAAGACTGTCACCAAACGAACGATATTGGCTTGAATGTTAAAATAATTTCCTAGACCTGCACAAACACCTGCAAGTGCTTTGTTCTCTGTATCGACTTGAAAACCTGCTAAAAACTCTTTCATAACTTTTCTCCTTTTAGGATCTCTTTAAACTTTATCTTTCTCTCTACCCATCTAAAGACTAATAGTAAAACTATGTTAATCCAGAAGAGGTACTTGCCTTCTACGATCGTAAACCAACCAAATAGGCTTCCAATCATAGCCAAAAGATTTACGATAAACACAACTATAGATAGATAATAAATCACTTTATACTTGTTCATCACTCATCCTCCTCTAAGCGAAAGACTGATTCGACTGGCTCATGGAATATCTGAGCAATCTTCAGGGCAATGACGATGGATGGCGTGTACTCATCCCGCTCAAGCAAGCTGATGGTTTGCCTGGACACGCCAGCTAGTTTAGCCAGCTCTGTTTGATTCAGGCCATCGCGAGCCCGAAGCTCTTTTAGACGATTTTTTAGCATGTCTTTTTTCTCCTTTGTTCTTATCTTGATTTCATTGTAACACATCTTTTTATTTTTGACAAGTATATTTGTCAAAAAGTTTAAGATTTTTGTCATTTTGTAAAAGAAAGAGGGCAGAAGATATTTTTTAACGTCACAACTTTCTTATTTATATCCAAAAAAACCTAGTAGTTAACTACTAGGCTTTTTCTTATACAAGAGATTCTTCTTGATCTTTATATTTTAGTCGAACGAAATAAAGAATAATAACACTAAGAATTGTTATTACAGTCCCTGTCAATGATCCTTTTTGTGAGAATACAAATTCGACTTTATGTTGTCCAGGAGTAATTGGGAAAGATAAGAAGCTCTTCCAAGCTTTGGAAGTTGGAACGTATTTACCGTCAACTTTACTTTCCAGCCATCACTATAGGGAATCGATGTCATCATAAATATACTATCATCGGTAATATTAACCGAACCAACGATATGAGTATTTGAAAACTTCTCAACTTGTAAACCTTGAGCTTTTCTATTTTCTAGAACTTTTTTAATTTGCTCTACTTCTGCTCGATAAACACCCGCTTGTGATAGATCAACCTTGTCTGTCTTAAAGCGGAACTCTAGGACAGATTCTTTTCCTGCTGCATTATCTGCAAATTGCCAAAGTTGACGTTGCGAATTTCTCTTAGAATGAGTTAGCCACTTACCGTTTAACAAGACAGAATATTCTTTTTCAGAATTAAGAGCAGCCGGAACAAAGAAGTAATAGGTCGAATCTGTTTGAGGAGTGATACGGTAACGAACAATTGCTTCCTTGCTCGAATCCTCACGTTTATAAATTGCTGTACCTTTTTCTTTATTCACATCTTCCGCCACCAGATTTTCAGTCTCAACTTCTCCATAGGCTAAAGGCTTGAAGTATTCAACATAGCTCTCTTGATCCTTTTGAACTCCTTCCATAGAGTTGAGAATGATATCCTGGTTTTTTACAGCGTTATTGTTACCAAAATTAATATTTGTCACCAAGGCATTTGTTCCAAAGGCAATTGGGAATGAATTAGGATTTTTATAAACAACATACCGTTCATCTTCATATACCTTCTCAGTAAAGTAACGATGCATATCATATCGAGTCGCAAAACGGTTAAAATGCATTCTTTCAGGATGAGCATCTTTTTCTTTTTGATCAATATCTTTGATATCCATGTAATAACGAATACCATATAGCGCATCTGTCAATGGAGTTCCATTTTCGTATTCAGTTGATGCATTGATTCCTTGGTCTCCCATATAGGCAAAATGATCCATCGTCGTTCTTTCCAAACTTGAGCTAAAAGTACTTAGTCCTGGGTAACCAACAAGAGAAGGAAATGTCCGTGAATAAGCAAATGTTGTTGCTATACGATAAAAAGGCTGGTCTACATTTTCTTGAACGCTATCCGTTACACGCTTAACAGATACAGTCGCATCTACAAATTTATCAACATCTGCGTAGCCCAAAGTCACTTGCGAAAGATAAGCATTATAGCCGAGCTCAAAAACTGTCAATGCTGACAGTGTAAGAACTGCTAATCTGTTCATTCTCGGACGTAATAAAGCAAGGACAGCAAGGTAAATGATTAGTGTTAAAACCACACGAGAGAAAAGGTATCCGGTTAGTAGCAAGCCAGCTAAAACTAGAATAATACTAATTGCTATGAGCAATACTATTTTCTTCTCTTTTTTTGTTTTTAAAGAGCGATCCCAATAAAGATAAAATCCAGCAGCTGTCCCAATGATTAGAAGAACAACAAAAATTACAAAATGATTTGTAATGAACTGAGTTAGAACTTCAGGTTGAGTTTTCGGGAGATAAGTGAAATCTTTTGTATAGAGATAGATTGCTGATAAAACTAATACAGCAGCTGCCAGCAATTTACCTTGTCGTGAAATTTCAATTTTCTCTTTCAAAACCTGGTAAGCTAGAATTAACATAAAGAAGGAGAAAATCCATGAAAAGCGGAAGAAGAATCCAGCTGGATTTTGTCCCATATGCCAAATCTTACTTACAAATTCGTTCACAAAAGAAACTAAAAAGACGAGAGTTACCCCACCTGCAGCCCATTTTCTTTCTTTAGCTATTTTTGTTGAAGTCAAAAATAAGATATAGCCAATAAAGCCTAGAGCTCCAATATAGATATTTGGTAAGTTTGGCCCAGCTGACCAACCTGATGCATTGTCAAACCCTCCGATTGATAGTTTTGACAAAATATCTAAGGGATTAATCTGAAAAGCGAAAGAAAATGTCATCGCTCCTCCGATCTGTCCCTTACTCTCAAGCAAGTTGAAGAAAACAGGCACAAGGAGGATTGAAGCAGTCGCAGCTCCTAGAACAGAGTAAACGAAAGCCTTCCAAAGAGGACGTACATAATGTTTCAGTTTTTCTTTCCAAGTCCCCTCGATTGAAAGACGTGGTGATACATAGTAAAAGGCATACAAAACAACAAAAATTGAAATCATGTAACCCATGTAGAACTGAAGCAATAACGTTAATCCTAGTACAATTGAATAAGGATAAGGTGCCTCGCCGTCCAACAATTGCTCCAGGTACACAATAACAAGAGGAAGCATAATCATGGCATCATAGAAGATGACATTCATTTGGTAAGATACAAGCATCCCAGAAAGAGCATAAGCTGTAGCAAACAATGGTACCATCCAAAGTTTAGATTCCGCTCCTTTATAACGTTTAACTACTAAGTGTGCAAAAGATAAACCAATTGCTCCATATCTTAGCCAAATCGTTAGGAAAACAGCTAATCCATAATATTTAAAAGGTAGAATAATATAAATAATATTGAAGGGGCTCATCAAATAATAGCCCAATACTCCAATCATATCTCCACCGATAGATTTAGTAAAGGAGTATGTAAGACTGCTTAAATCACCAGATAGTATGGCATTCTTTAGCAATCCGAAAAAACTAATGTACTGTTGACCAAAGTCAACTGCCATTAAACTTTTATTCCCAAAGGGATAGCTACCCATAAAAAACCAAACAACTAGCATGATTGTCATCGGTAGCAAGGCACTCATTAGATAAAGGACACCCTTTGGATGTTTTTCCTTTAATTCTTGCCAACGCATTAACCAATTTTTCATTATTGATTTCTCCTATATAATTTAGCCAATCTTATCTTCCTCAGCTTGTTTGATATTACTTTTTGAAACAATAAAGTGAGGACGATTTTTCACTTCGTAATAAATCTTACCAATATACTCTCCGAGTACTCCAATAAAGATTAGCTGAACACTACTGAAAAGGATAATAGCCGCTATTGTAGTAAAGTATCCGCTCGTATATTGAGAAGTAAAGATAACTTTAAAAAATTCAAAAATGATGTAAAGAAGAGATAGAGCCATACTGATAAATCCAAATTGGATACAGATTCTTAATGGTCGATCATTGAAAGAAATGATTCCTTGAACAGCATAGTTCATAGATTTCTTAAAGCCAAACTTACTCTTTCCTGCTTGACGAACTTCATTTTTATAAGAAATGACTTTTTCTTTGAAACCAATCCACTCATAAAGGCCTTTATTAAAACGATTGTACTCAGGAAGCGAGACAAATACATCCACTGCTCTTTTGCTCAATAAACGTAACTCAGATTTCCCATCTGTCAACTGGACATCCATTGAGTGATTTGAAAATGCATAAAAACAGCGTGCAAAGAAACTGCCTATCATGGATTCACCTTCTCGACTTCTCTGACCACTTACAATATCATATCCTTCTTTGTAGGCTTCTACAAAAAGAGGAATCAAGTATGGCGGGTGTTGCAAATCTCCGTCCATAACCATAACCGCATCCCCAGTAGCGTATTTAAATCCTGCGAGAATCCCACTTTCTCGTCCAAAATTTCTACTGAAACTAATATACTTAACTCTATGGTTTTCTATGGCGATGGCATCAATTAGCTCTAAAGTCTTGTCACGACTTCCATCATCGATATAAAGGATTTCATAGTCAGATAGCTCCTCTGATTCTAGCATGCTATCTAATTTTTCGGAAATAGCTTTATGAGTTTGAGCTAGAACTAATTCTTCGTTTAAAAGTGTAATCAGAATTGATAGTTTCATCTAAATGCTCCATAGTCTTTATACTTTTAAAAAGGAGAGAGCTATGCTCTCTCCTCTCTAAAGAAACTTATCTAATATTATTTAAAAATATTATTTAGAAAATTTACGTTTCATGACAACAGTACCAGACAAGATTACTAGACCTGCCAATACAAGTGTTGTTCCTGTAGCTTCACCAGTAAATGGAAGACCAGATCCTTCTTCTGTTGTTGATACAGAAGGTGCTGATTTTTCAGAAGCTGCTTCTGTTGTTCCTTCAGTTGCTTCTGTTGTTCCTTCAGTAGATTCTGTTGTTTCTTCAGTAGATTCTGATGTAGATACAGTTGGCTCTTCTGTTGTTGTTGTAGTTGTTGTTACACCATCATTAGGAACGTATGGTGTTGGTGGTGTTGTTGGCTCCGGAGTTGTTGTTGTTGTTACACCATCATTAGGAACGTATGGTGTTGGTGGTGTTGTTGGTTCCGGAGTTGTTGTTGTAGTCGTTGGCTCTTCTGTTGTTGTTGTAGAAGTAGTCGTTGTTGTAGAAGTAGTCGTTGTTGTTGACTCTTCTGTTGTTGTTGTAGTTGTAGAAGTAGTCGTTGTTGGCTCTTCTGTTGTTGTTGTAGTTGTTGTTGAAGTAGTCGTTGGCTCTTCTGTTGTTGTTGTAGTTGTTGTTGTTGAAGTAGTCGTTGGCTCTTCTGTTGTTGTTGTAGTTGTTGTTGAAGTAGTCGTTGGCTCTTCTGTTGTTGTAGTTGTTGTTGTTGAAGTAGTCGTTGGCTCTTCTGTTGTTGTTGTAGTTGTTGTTGTTGAAGTAGTCGTTGGCTCTTCTGTTGTTGTTGTAGTTGTTGTTGAAGTAGTCGTTGGCTCTTCTGTTGTTGTAGTTGTTGTTGTTGAAGTAGTCGTTGGCTCTTCTGTTGTTGTTGTAGTTGTTGTTGTTGAAGTAGTCGTTGGCTCTTCTGTTGTTGTTGTAGTTGTTGTTGTTGAAGTAGTCGTTGGCTCTTCTGTTGTTGTTGTAGTTGTTGTTGTTGAAGTAGTCGTTGGCTCTTCTGTTGTTGTTGTAGTTGTTGTTGAAGTAGTCGTTGGCTCTTCTGTTGTTGTTGTAGTTGTTGTTGTAGTTGTTGTTGTTGTAGTTGTAGTTGTTGTAGTTGTTGTAGTTGTTTTTTGGTCTACAATATTCTTAGCTACAGGAGTTTTTGGTTCTTTGAATTCACTAGCTTCAACTACAGTATCAGCTGCCAACTCATAACCTTCTGGAGCTTGAGTTTCTTTGATGATATATTTATCTCTCAATAGGCTACCAAGAGTAAATTCACCATTTGCATCTGTTTCGAAATCGCCCATTACTTGTCCAGTTGCTTGACGGATAACTTGGAATTTCGCACCTTTAAGTGGAGCACCATTTTCGTCTACTTTTTTCACTTTAATGCTAAATTCGTAACCGATACCTGCACCACCAGCGATTTGGATGTTTACTTTACTATTTGAATTGTACGCATCTTTGTTATCACCTTTGATTGTCGCTGTATTCTTAATTTGTTCGCCGTCAACAGTTTCATAGTTAGCAACTGCTTCATATTCTACTGCAAAGTGATCGTTAGCAGAAATATTACCAAAGTTAATAGAGAATGACTTATCTGTTGCGCTTACAGTATAGTTAGAAGTAACATCTTGTTTGTTTTTAAGTTCCCACTTACCGTTTGCGTATTCCCAAGTACCTTTGAAGATTTTGAAACTGTTAGGTTTGTAGGTAACCCCTGCTGATGTTATTGAATCTGAAAGGACTGCATTGTTGATTGCTTCGTTAGTTCTGTTTACAGAGATACGGAATCCAAGGTTCTTGTGGTCTCCACCATCCCAACCAGATTTGATGATTGTGTAACGGTTACCTTCACCAACTGTTGTACTTGTTACTTTACCGTTGAATTTTACTTTACCGTTAACAGAAACATTAACAGGAACTTCACCATCATTTGGGTGTTTATCTTTGTTAACACCAGCGTAGAAGAAGAATGAACCTGAAACGTCATTTTTCTTTTCAACGAATTCTGTGAATGTCAAGACAATCTTACCAGTTTTCGCGTCAACTACTGCATCGGCAATTTTATCACCAGTGATTGCATCGTTGATATCAAAATTCTGAGACTTGATATCGATTGGTCCATCGATAGTGACTGTAGTTGTATCCCCTGCTTTAACACCTTTGCCTTCTAAAGCAAATTTTGCATTCAGACGGAAAGTGTCATAACGACCTAGGCCGGTTGCTAATTCTTCACCTTGGGCATTTTGGATCTTGAACTCCGTGATGACATCCACTTCCTTGGCTGCAGCAGCTTGTACAGTACCTACTGAGACCATGAACAATACCGTCAATACCGATACAAATAATGACAGTAAATATTTAGTTTTTGCAAACTTTTTCATTATGGTTTCCCCTTTTTTTATTGAATGATAAAATGAGAGCGTCATTTTTCAGAATTGATTATATCATATTTATTTTTTATTGCAAGCTATTTAAAGGGCCTTAAAATCTATTTTTTCATATTTATTTATTTGGAATTTTCTTTTTTCACTTAATATCTTACTTTACAGACAAAAAAATTATCATATTTTTAAAAATTCTACAAAATGATAAACTCTTTATAAAAGCTTTTTTTGATTTTTCATTAATTTTTCATTTTTTTAAAAGACAGTTTACTAACTTTTTATCAATTAGTTCATTAAGTTATTTAAATATTTATGAATTCCACTCCTAAGTTCATTACCTCAATTAGTAATTAATTCATCTTTCTTCCTATTTATAGGTAGAAATTATTTATTTTAAGAATATTTGCTTACTTTCTAAAAACCAGGACTTGCTCCTGGTTCATTACTTTACTATTAAAAACCTAATTTTTCAAATACTTCTGAGAAATTCTGGTTAATGGCATCAAGCGAAACTTCTACCTCTTCTCGAGTTTGATTGTTCTTGACCTTGACTTGTCCGCTTTCGACTTCACTCTCTCCCAGAGTGATAAGAGTCTTAGCACCAAAAACATCTGCTGACTTGAATTGCGCTTTGAGCTTGCGATTGAGGTAATCACGCTCTGCTTTGAAGCCTTGCTGACGGAGAGCTTGTACCAACTCCAAAGCCTTCAGATTAGCCTCTTCACCAAGAACAGCAATATAGACATCTAGGGCGTTTTCGATAGGTAGGGCCACCCCTTGTTTTTCAAGGACTAAAAGAAGACGCTCTACACCAAGTCCAAAACCAAATCCAGCAGTTTCAGGACCACCGAAGTAAGCAACCAAACCATCATAGCGACCACCTGCACAAACTGTCAAGTCATTGCCATCAATCTCTGTGATAAACTCAAAGATGGTGTGGTTGTAGTAGTCCAGACCACGCACCATATTGGTATCGATGATATAGTCTACTCCGAGATTTTCCAACATCTGGCGAACAGCATCAAAGTGAGCTTGGCTTTCTGCATCCAGGTAATCCAAGATAGATGGTGCATTCTCCACTGCCAGCTTGTCTTCTTTTTCCTTCGAGTCCAAGACACGGAGAGGGTTTTCCTCCAAACGACGCTGGCTATCCTTAGACAAGCTATCTTTGAGCGGTGTTAAGTAGTCAATCAAGGCTTGACGATAGGCCGCACGACTCTCAGGATTTCCAAGAGTGTTGAGATGTAGTTTGACGCCTTGAATGCCGATTGCTTTCAAGAAGTGGGCTGCCATAGCGATCGTTTCCACATCCGTAGCTGGATTGCTAGAGCCAAAGCACTCCACACCAATCTGGTGGAATTGGCGCAAACGACCTGCTTGTGGGCGCTCATAGCGGAACATTGGGCCCATGTAGTAGAACTTACTTGGCTTTTGCACTTCTGGTGCGAAGAGTTTGTTTTCCACATAAGAACGAACGACTGGAGCAGTTCCTTCTGGACGGAGGGTAATATGGCGGTCACCCTTGTCATAGAAATCATACATTTCCTTGGTTACGATATCAGTTGTGTCTCCAACAGAACGACTGATGACTTCGTAGTGCTCAAATATTGGGGTACGTACTTCTGCGTAATTGTAGCGTTTGAAGATTTCACGCGCAAAGCCTTCAACGTACTGCCACTTGGCAGACTCAGCAGGTAAAATATCCTGCGTTCCTTTTGGTTTTTGTAATTTCATAGGGAATCCTCTTTATAACTTAATAGTCCTATTTTACCATAAATAAAGGGATTGGGACAGTGAGAGGAGTAAAGAAATAGCTTTAGTCTATTCCTCTTTCATCTAGTTTCCGGACAAATAGCAAATGTCGGCCAGCATTTACAATCAGAGCCATGCATGATACAATGAATAGCATCAGATATACGAAGGAGAACTTATGAAAAAGAATATCTTGACAACCCTTGTTGCTGCCCTTGTCTACTTTCTCTGTATCGGAGTGGGTGTTCTACTAGGGAACCTTGTCGACCACACCGGAAATATGTTTTACGCACCAGCCTTTGCAGCCCTAGTAGGTGGTAGCGTCTATATGATCCTTTTAGCAAAGGTTCCTCGTTTTGGAGCGATTACTTCGATAGGACTTGTGATTTCTCTATTTCCTCGGGAGTAAGCATGGTGCTGGAGCCTTTCTGCCAGGTATTATCTGCGGTCTTGCAGCAGATGGCATCGCTCACCTAGGACATTACAAGGATAAGTTCAAGAACCTCCTTTCCTTTCTAGTCTTTGCTTTTGGTACTACTGGTCCTATTCTACTCATGTGGTTAGCACCTCAATCCTATATCGCAGCTCTAGTCGCTCGCGGAAAATCTCAGGACTATATCGATCGCATTATGGTTGCACCGAATCTTGCTAATATCCTCCTCTTTATCACAAGTGTTCTCATCGGCGCTTTACTTGGTGCCCTAATTGGACAAGCATTGAGCAAAAAATTAGCACATAAAACATCATAAAAAAAAGAGCCATAAGGCTCTTTTATTTATGACTTAATTTCTTGGTCAAGAAATCTCCCAAGAATTGAATCGTAAAGATAATCAAGATAATGATGATTGTCGCAAGAATAGTCACATCGTGATTGTAGCGGTTAAATCCATAAGCAATCGCTACGTTACCAATACCACCTGCTCCGACCGCTCCCGCCATAGCTGTTTCACCGACTAGTGAAATCAAGGTTACAGTCGTCACACGGATTAAATCTGGAAGTCCTTCTGATAGGTAAACACCCACGATATCCCAGAATGTCGCTCCGCTAGCTTGAGCTGCCTCAATGACACCACCATCTAGCTCAGCCAATACCACCTGTACTTGACGGGCAAAGAAGGCAAAGACCGCAAAAGATAGCGGTACGATAGCCGCATTTGGACCAATGCTTGTTCCTACGATTAGATGAGAGAAGGGTGACAAGACTGCCAAGAGAATGATAAATGGTACCGCACGGAAGATAGAGGTAATCTTATCCAAAATCCAGAAAACAACTTTATTTTCCAAGACACCACCTGGAGCTGTCAAGACAAGGAAAAGCCCTGCAACCAGTCCTAAGAAACCTCCGATGATAAAGGAAAGAACCGTCATATAAAGAGTCAAGTAGATAGCTGTCCCCCAGCCAGCTTGACCAGACCAACCCATCTTGTAGACGTTTGGTAAGTATGCTTTAATCAATTCTGCCATCTTACTGTCCTCCCTTCAATACTTTTAGTTGCACACCAGCTTGACGAATAGCTTCTTGCGCCCCCGCAAGAGCTTCTTTTTCTCCTGATAGGACAACTACTAATTCACCAACAGGGGTACCGTCAAGAATCTCAATATTCCCGTAAAGGATATTGGCTGTGACTTGATAATGTTTGTATAATTCATTCAAAGCGGCTCATCTGTAGAAGCTCCTGCATATTTGAGTTGTACCAGAATACTATTGTCAGATAAGTGCTCTACGATTTCTTGTTTCTCAATCTTGACCATAGCTTCATCAATACCTGTCGCAATTGAGATAAAATCCTGAGTCAATGGTTGCTTAGGATCTGAGAAAATTTCAAGAACGCTACCTTCTTCAATCAAGCGACCATCCTGCATCACTGCTACACGGTTCGCAATGTCTTTGACAATTTGCATCTCATGTGTAATCAAGACAATGGTCAAGCCTAATTTTTGGTTTAAATCTTTAAGCAAAGCTAAAATCTGCTTGGTTGTCTTAGGGTCTAGGGCAGAAGTTGACTCGTCTGAAATCAAGATTTTTGGATCATTGGCCAAAGCACGCGCAATAGCCACACGTTGTTTTTGTCCCCCAGATAGTTGAGACGGATAGTTTTCAGCACGGTCTTCTAGGCCAACTAATTCCAATAATTCAGCAACTTTGGCTTTCTTTTCATCCTTACTGAGTCCTGAGTGTTTAAGGGCAAAAGCCACGTTTTCCTCAGCTGTTTTTTGACTCATGAGGTTAAAGTGTTGGAAAATCATCCCAATATCTTGACGTTTGCGACGTAACTCCCCAGCAGTCAAAGACACCTTTTCATCAAAAATAACATCATCATCAATGGTAATTCTACCTGCAGATGGTTTTTGCAAAAGGTTAATAACACGAACCAGGGTTGACTTTCCTGCTCCAGAATATCCAACGATTCCGTAGATATCTCCTTCTTGGATGTGAATGGTCACATCCTTAACCGCTGTGACCGTTCTTTTCTTTTGATGAAAAGTCACATCGATTTGATCTAACTTGATAATATCTCTACTCATAGCTCCTAATCAGCTCCTCTACTAATTCAATATGGGTATAATAATCTGCGATTCGTACATTTTCATCTCCACCATGGTCTCGGCTATTGGCATTTCCCAAACCGAAAGCGACCATGGGGACTTCTAAGGCATCAAATACCGTATGCATAGGACCTGTACCAGCTGTTGTCGGCAAAACAGATACGCCCTGTGGATAGAATTTCTTGGCCAGCTCAATGACATTGAGAATAGCCGGCGCACTCATGTCACTTCGATAGCTCATCTCACCCAAAGTATAGTACAATTCTACCTTATCAAAGCCATTTTTGTCTAGTTGTTTTCGGATTTTCTCCAAAACATCATGGGGTTCAAGCCCTGGAACCAAACGGACTTCTAGCTTGGCACTAGCCTCTGCTGGCAAAATCGTTTTAACTCCTTGCCCTTGATATCCTGACTGGATCCCTTCGATATTGAGCGCTGGTTCAAAGAAAAAACGTTTTAGAAAGGCTGTGCGTTCCTCTTGTAAAAGTGGCAATTCCAAGCCATAAATCTGGCTGATTTCCTCTGGATTGCGCTGGGCATAGGTTTCAACCAATGCTAACTCACGTTCGTTCGGCTCCTGCACATCATCGTACAAGCCCTCAACTAAAATACGCCCATCTGCAGCTCGCAAACTGGTCAATGCTTGAATGAGATACCATGGAGCTGATTCCACAATACCACCATAGCTGGAATGGATATCCACGTCTGCACTCTTAACCTTGGCATCAAAGGTCACAATCCCCTTATTTCCGCCTGAGATTTCTAACTGCTCTAAGGCGTTCTTGGTTCCTTGTTCCCAGACCAATAAATCTGCACCACGAAGTTTATCAGCATGCTTTTCTAGATATTTATCCAAATCCATAGAGGCCGATTCCTCAGCCCCTTCCATGATGAAGCTAATATTGACAGGAAGATCATCATGGTGTTGCATATACTTTCTCAGTGCACTCAGTCTAGCTGTGATATGTCCCTTATCATCATCAACGCCACGTCCATACATAATGCCATCACGCACAGAGAGTGTAAAAGGATCCTCGGTCCAAACTTGATCACCATCTGCCGGTACCGTATCGTAGTGGTTGTAGAAAATGATAGTCTTGGCATCTGGCCGTGAACTTTTAAAATGGGCCATAACAAAAGGTGCTGTATAACTTTCATCAATCTCAACCTCTGCACCTACACGCTTAAAAATCTCACCTAGATAACGGGCAACTTCTTTAAGACCAACTTGCTGAGCAAAAACTGATTTTTTGGAAATCAAAGTACGCAAAACCTCAAAATAATGTTGTGCTACATGATCCTTTTCAAACTTTTCAATTTGTTCTTCTTGGCTAGGGAAAACCATTTTTTCTCTACCTTTCTACTAAGACTTGTACCTTCAGAATCAATACAAGTGGATTTCATTTGTTTTAAGCTCTATATAAAAGCAAGAGGTGGAAAATATCTCTCCCACCTCCCTGTATTTATTACCAAACTGGTTGATCCAAGCCGTCTGAAGTTTCTTCGATAACTTTTTTAACTTCATCAGTGTGGTAAGCAGCGATAATTTTCTTGATTGCATTAGCTTTAGGCGATGTTTCCCAATCACTCTTAGCAACGATGATGTTGTACCATTGTTTTGAGTTTTCGTCAGCTTGCTCTTTAAAGAGTGCTTTCTTGTAGTCCAATTTTGCTTCTGTAACAAAAGTGTTGTTTACAACAGCCGCATCAACTGATGATAATGAACGAGCTGTTTGGCTAGCATCCAATTCAGTGATTTTCAAATCTTTTGGATTTTCTTTGATGTTTGCGATTGTAGCAAGTTCTGTTCCTGAAACATCCAATTTAATCAAACCAGCTGATTGAAGAAGGTAAAGGGCACGGCTTTCGTTTGTAGCATCGTTTGGAATTGCGATTTCACCCTTATCTGGGATTTCATCTACTTTAGTGTACTTGTTTTGACCATCTTTTGTTCCAGAGTATAGACGAATTGGTGAGATGTAGGTGTCTGCAATCGCAACAAGCTCTTGCCCATTTTCTTTATTCCAGTTGTGCAAGAAGTTATAGTGTTGGAAAGCATTTAAATCTACTTCATCGTCAGCAACTGCTTTGTTTGGTTGTGAGTAGTCTGTAAACTCAGTAAATTCCAATTTAATGCCGTCTTTCTCAACCAATTCTTGGATTTTATCCCAACGTGCTTCTTCTGAACCGCTACGGTTTACAGTTGCGATTTTAACTGTTGTTTCCTTAGTTGCTTTTTCAGCCGCTTTTTCAGCTGAAGATGCACAAGATGCAAGTGTAAGGCCTGCTACTGTAGCGACTGCCGCTACGCCTAACCATTTTTTAATATTCATTATTTTTTCTCCTTATAAATAATTTTGTAATAGTATCTCATACTTTATTTGAATAAGCAAATTGTTATTAGATAGTCAGACATATAGCTTTAAACTATATGTCATAAGAGTGCAAAATCATCCATTTACTAAAGAATGGATGATTGCTAAACACTACTTAATATCCGCTTCTGCTGGAAGATATGATCCGCCGAAGAACTGTTGAGATAGTTTTTCAAGCGTTCCATCTTTATAGAGTTCTTGGATGCGTTTGTCCACAAAAGCCTTCAACTCATCTTGACCTTTGGCAAGAAGTGGGTAAACATAAGGTTGTTGGTCACTTGGGAGTTCGATGACTTTCAAATTATCCAAACCTTGGTTTTTGATAACTGTCTCTACACCGATCTTGTCAAAAATCTTATAGTCAAATTGTCCATCGCTCAAACGAGACATGATTTGTTGGAAATCTGCCTTAGTATAATTAAGGATAGTTGGATTGTCCGCATGTTCTGTGTTGTATGCTTCCAATTGTTTAGCTGAGGTTGTTCCTTGAACGACTTCAGTAGATTTTCCACCGATATCATCAAGAGACTTGATGCTAGTGTCGTCCTTCTTCACAACAAGAACGTTAGGGTTTTTAGCAGTTGGCGCTGCGTAGAGGTATTTCTCTGCACGTTCTTTGGTATAACTAAGGTTGTTAACGGCCATTTGGTAACGATCGCTATCAAGTCCTGGGAAAATCCCTGACCACTCTGTCTTTTCAAACTTGACAGTATACTTGTCTGAGTCTTTAAAGATAGCACGAACAAGCTCAATCTCGTAACCTGTCAATTCACCATTTTCTTCATAGATAAATGGTTTTGGTGATCCATTAGTTGCTACGACGATTTCTTTCTTAGCAGTTGTTGCATCACCTGATGCCGCATCTTTCTTCTCACCGCCTGAGCAAGCTGCCAGTACACCTGCGGCAACAAGCCCCAGGGCAGCAAGTGATGAATATTTGATGATTTTCTTCATGATATTTCCTCCAAAATAGAATATAGTCTTATCTTAACAGAAAAAAAGCAATTACGCCATTATATGATTTCTATCTTTGCCATAGGTTTTCTTTATGGCTGATTTAAAAGACAAGACGCAAGATAGCTATTATGACAACCCCAAAAAGAACCGTCCCCACCAAATTGCGGTAACGAAAGGCGACAAAGGCCGTTGGAAATACTGCAATCAAGTCTAACCATTTGATTTGAGGAAAATCTCCCACCTTACCTGTTGCCACACTTGATAGAATCAAGGCAAAGATAATAGACACAGGTAGGAATTTCAAAAAACGCTCGACAATAGCAGGCAAACCCTTATACTTGACCAAGATAAAGGGAATCACACGTGGAATCCAAGTAACTAGTCCAGAAAAAATAACGGCTAACAAAAGATACTTACTGACCATCTAAGATTACCCCCATTGTACATCCAAGCAGTGTCGCAAATAGGACAGCTAGCGATTGAGATACCACTGTCAACAGTATAAAGAAGGAAAGGGCAACTACTCCTAAAATGATAAAGAGGCTGCGCAAGGGAATTCTTCTTTGCATAATCTGAAACTGAGATGCAAAAATTCCAATAAACATTCCGACCAAGGCAAAGTCAAGACCGAAAATCTCCGGATTTGGCAAAAGCCCACCTAAGGCAGTCCCGACAACCGTCCCCACAAACCAAGCCACATAGCTATTTAGATTGTTACCATGCATCCACATAGGATTAACCTTGTCCGTATGGACCAGCTCGCCCATCAAAACACCATAGGTCTCATCGGTCAAGATACTAGACATACCGATATTGTGACCTAGGCTAGTATGACGAAAATAGGTTGACGCATGCAAACTCAATAAAAAGAGACGCAGATTAATCAAAAAGACCGTCATGGCAATAGCAGCCACAGGCGCTTGGACTGCAATTAAGGCCAGCATGGCAAACTGGGCGCTTCCAGCATAAACAAAGAGACTCATCAACCCCATCTCAATAGGTGTTACATAGGGAGCCCCGATAATCCCACAAGCAAGGCCAATGCTAACATAGCCCAGTGCTGTTGGCACTGCTGCCTGTACTCCCTCCCAGAATCCTTTTTCTTTCATAAAACTCCTTACTAGTATTTCAGTAATCGGCTGCTAATTTACAGTCACAACGAGGACTATTATAACACAATCAAAGAGGAGAAAAGGTTAGAATTTGAAACTAGTAGCAAGTATCAGCCCCCGAACAATATGCTTCATTATGAATACATGAGGAATTGATCAATTCGAATTCTATACTTATCGGCTTCGTTTTTTTCAGTATATTCATTTTCAATCGGGTAGACATCAACCCAGAGCTCTCTCCTTTCTCCTTTCAATTTGACTTTATAGCGATAACCGTCGTCGTATAGTCCTACTGTCTCGGTAGTTACAGATTGGAAAGTCGGAAGAGCTTCAATTTCTTTTTTTATAGTCTGGGATAGATTGTAGAGCACCACTTGTTGCTCCATTTTTGATGCTACAGGAATTTGAATTGTCGCTTCTTCCAAGCGATGTGATTTTGAAAATGTGAAATCCGCTTGACCTGTATAACCATTTAATGCAATATTTTCGTAATGATAGAAAAGGCGTCCCGTTTTATAGAAATATGGGTCTTCTGCACGCCAAATATCTCGATAACCCATTGCAGTTTCTTCCTCCACTTTATCAGCTTCTTCAAATACTTCCTCAAAAGATTTTGTGGACATATTGAATGAAAGTGAATCAAACAGGACCAGTTGGATCTTTTTAAAATTCTGGCAAGCTATCAGAGACAGCAACAATACCCCTAAGGCAAGTACAGTACTAATTGTTTTTTTAAATTTCATATTTCTACTATACTAAAAGATTCTGGCATTTGTCCAAGATAAAAGAGTTAACACTGAGCTAACTCTTTACTCCATAGTATCAAAAGCGAGACTTGGTTTGGCATTTAGCTCCAAGCCTGCAAAGTTTTCTTTGTTCCACTCACTAACGCTAGCATAGGCAATCATTCCTGCATTGTCTCCGCAAAGACGTAGAGGAGGAACGATAACCTTGACGTCGGTGATTTCAGCTGCTAATCGTTCTCTGAGACCTTTATTGGCAGCCACACCACCAGCCACAACTAGAGTTTTAACAGGATATTTCTCCAAGGCTTTCTTGGTTTTTGCCATAAGAATATCCATAACTGCTGCTTGGAAGGAAGCGCACAAATCCGCTGTGGACAAATTTTCTCCCTTTTGCTCAGCATTATGATGAAGATTGATAAAGGCAGACTTCAATCCAGAGAATGAAAACTCCAGATTGTCCTCCTTGATCATGGCACGAGGGAAATCATAGACATCCTGACCTTGATGAGCCAACTCGTCAATCTCCCGACCGGCTGGATAGGTCAAGCCCATGACACGACCGACCTTATCATAGGCCTCGCCAACCGCATCATCACGAGTTTCCCCAACAATCTTATAATCACCAGCCTCAGACACATAGACCAACTCTGTATGTCCACCACTGACTAAAAGGGCTAGCAAGGGGAATTCCAAAGGCTCCACACTTTGAGCTGCCATGAGATGACCAGCCATGTGATTCACGGGAATCAGGGGAACTCCATGAGCCCAAGCAAAGGCCTTAGCAGCTGACAAACCAACAAGCAAGGCTCCGACCAAGCCTGGTCCGTAGGTAACCGCCACAGCTGTCACATCGTTTTCAGTAATTCCTGCTTCTGCTAACGCCTCCTCGATACAGGCTGTAATGATCTCGACATGGTGACGGCTAGCCACTTCTGGCACTACGCCCCCAAAACGTTTATGACTCTCAATTTGACTAGCAATGACATTGGACAAGAGCTCGTCATCGTTTTTTAAGACGGCGACACTGGTCTCATCACAGGATGTCTCAAATGCTAAAATATATCTATCCTTCATCTATTTCTCTCTTCATGATAATGGCGTCCTCGACTGGATTATGGTAGTAGGCCTTTCGCTCAGCGATGACCGCCATTTTTTCTTTCTTGTAAAATGCTTGCGCTCGGTGGTTGGACTTTCTAACTTCGAGGAAAATCTCCTTGTCTGTCGGCAATATTTCAAACAAGGCTGAGGCTATCCCCTGACCTTGATAGGCTTTTTTGACAGCGATTTGCAAGACTTCTGCTTCAAAAAGATTCTCCTGAATTGCTAGAAAACCTATCACTTCTGCCCCATCATAAGCTAGAGCATACCAAGTCTGGTCTTGAGACAGGTCTGCTTGGATTTGTTCCAACGTCCAAGGACTAACTGGATAAACATCTGTCATGACTGTGTAGATAGCTTGAGCCAAGTCAGGCTGCTGTTGGATTCGTTTAATCTCTATCATAGGCGTTTAATGTAGGACTCGTCAGACTCGGCGTGGTTCTTGAGCCAATTTTCCTCAGCTTCGACACGTTTGAGGTAATTCGGCACAAAGTCGTGCAGGGAGTCTGCTTCCTTGTCCCAGGCCCAAAGAGCTAGATTCGCTACGTTTGGTAAGGTTTCTTGATAGTTAGCCTGTGGTAATTGCTCTTGAATCTGCTCGACAAAGGCAGCCACTTCACCGACAAAGGTTACCTGGTCAGCATCCTTGACTTGCTCAAGGACTTCCGCAAAGGACAGATGCGCTTCTGGAAAGACAGGTTGGGCATGTTCATAAAACCCTGCATAAACATTGTTACGGCGTGCATCCATCAAGGGAACAACCAAACCTTCCTGTTGATTCGGTACTAGAGCTAAAGGCTCGACATCCCTACTAACTCAATGTTTAGGGTATGAGCCAAAGTCTTAGCAGTTGCTACTGCAATTCGCAAACCTGTATAGCTACCCGGCCCCTCTGCCACCACGATTCGATCCAAATCCTTAGGTGTCCAATCTAGACTGTCCATCAAAAAATCGATAGCGGGCATCAGAGTGATACTGTGATTTTTCTTGATATTAATAGTCGTCTCGGCAAGAAGTTGCTTGTCCTCTAAAATGGCTAAAGACAGAGCCTTGCTGGACGTATCAAAAGCTAATACTTTCATAACACATTCCTATCTTTTTGTCTGTTTACTATTATACTACAAAAGCCGACACATGGGAATTTTCTTTGTTTCCAAACAAAAATGTCCTGCCAAACAGACAGGACAAGCACTTAAGTATTCAAGCCAAAATAAAATACAAACCAGACCACATAGGTCACTAGGAGAAGGAAAAATGAATACAGAGTCACGAAGCCAATCTTCCATAGGAATTTGGCCTTCCGATGCTCTAGCAGAGTATACAAAACATTACCACCGTAAACACAAGCAACAAAAATAGCGAATGCCAAGATACGAATTGCAATAGCTAGTTGAAACATATCCTACCCTCCTTAAAAGGAAAAACCTCTTTTCTAACTTTATTATAGCATTTGAATCTGAGGTCTTCAAATACTTATACAAGGCAAAATGAAACGTATTTCACGCTCCTTACTTTCAGGTTTCCCCTCTTTTACTAATTCCCCTTTTTATGTTATAATTGAAATAATTGTAACGAATCAAGGTCAATCTAGACACAAAATGAACTGAAATAAAACAGCTTCAAGCTAAGAATTTTGAATAAAGTGACCTGAAAAAAGAAAGGAAATACATGATATACAAAGTTTTTTATCAAGAAACAAAAGAACGTAGCCCACGTCGTGAAACAACACGATCACTATACTTAGACATCGATGCTAGCTCAGAACTTGAGGGACGTATCATTGCTCGCCAACTTGTTGAAAAAAACCGTCCAGAATACAACGTAGAATATATCGAACTCTTGTCTGATAAACTACTTGACTACGAAAAAGAAACTGGCGCATTCGAAATTACGGAGTTCTAATATGGCCTACACTCTTAAACCAGAAGAAGTCGGCGTTTTTGCTATCGGTGGTCTAGGAGAAATCGGGAAAAATACCTACGGTATTGAGTACCAAGATGAGATTATTATTGTCGATGCTGGGATTAAATTCCCAGAGGACGATCTACTTGGTATCGACTATGTTATCCCTGACTACTCTTATATTGTTGAAAATATTGACCGCGTCAAAGCTCTCTTAATTACCCACGGACACGAAGACCATATCGGAGGGATTCCTTTCTTGCTCAAGCAAGCTAACATCCCAATCTATGCAGGGCCTCTTGCACTCGCTTTAATCCGCGGAAAACTTGAAGAGCATGGTCTTCTACGCAATGCTACACTTCACGAAATCAACAGCAACACAGAGTTGACATTTAAAAATCTTAAGGCAACCTTCTTTAGAACAACTCACTCTATCCCCGAACCTTTGGGAATTGTTATCCACACACCTCAGGGTAAAATTGTCTGTACAGGTGACTTCAAGTTTGACTTCACACCAGTTGGTGAACCTGCAGACTTGCACCGCATGGCAGCTCTAGGTGAAGAGGGTGTTCTTTGTCTCTTGTCTGACTCAACTAATGCTGAAGTACCAACCTTTACAAACTCAGAAAAAGTTGTTGGTCAATCCATCATGAAGATTATTCAAGATATCGAAGGACGCATTATTTTTGCATCCTTTGCCTCAAATATCTTCCGTCTCCAGCAGGCTACTGATGCTGCTGTCAAGACTGGCCGTAAGATTGCTGTCTTTGGACGTTCAATGGAAAAAGCTATTGTCAACGGGATTGAACTTGGCTATATCAAGGCACCAAAGGGAACCTTTATCGAACCTAATCAGGTTAAGGATTACCCAGCTGGAGAAGTATTGATTCTATGTACAGGTAGCCAAGGGGAGCCTATGGCAGCTCTCTCTCGTATCGCTAACGGAACTCACCGTCAAGTGCAGTTACAACCTGGTGATACGGTTATCTTCTCTTCTAGCCCAATTCCTGGAAACACCACTAGCGTAAACAAACTGATTAACACTATCTCAGAAGCTGGTGTTGAAGTCATTCACGGTAAAATCAACAATATCCATACCTCTGGACACGGTGGTCAGCAAGAACAAAAACTCATGCTTCGCTTGATTCAACCTAAGTACTTCATGCCAGTTCACGGTGAGTATCGTATGCAAAAATCCATGCTGGTTTGGCTGTTGATACTGGAGTTGAAAAAGACAATATCTTTATCATGAGCAACGGAGATGTTCTTGCCCTTACTGCAGACTCTGCTCGTATCGCAGGTCATTTCAATGCCCAAGATATCTATGTCGATGGAAATCGTATCGGTGAAATTGGTGCCGCAGTCCTAAAAGACCGTCGTGACCTATCCGAAGATGGTGTCGTGCTTGCTGTCGCAACAGTAGACTTCAAGACACAGATGATTATTTCTGGTCCAGATATTCTCAGTCGTGGTTTCGTCTACATGCGTGAATCGGGTGACCTTATTCGTCAAAGCCAACGCATTCTTTTTAACGCTATTCGTATCGCTTTGAAAAACAAGGATGCCAGCATCCAATCTGTCAACGGTGCTATCGTAAACGCCATTCGCCCATTCCTTTATGAAAATACTGAACGTGAACCAATCATCATTCCGATGATTCTCACACCAGATGAAGAAGAATAAAATAAAACTCTCTGAAGCTTAAAAGCTTTAGAGAGTTTTTCTTATTTAACAATGATCTCGTAACGAGTTTTGCTAGTAAAAGTTTGACCTGCTTTGAGAATCACTTGATCTTTAAGGTCGCTGTGAATGGCATCTGGTAGAGCCTGTGCTTCAAGAGCAATCCCATTGTGCTGAATCATTGGTTGACCAGCGATGATGACACTCTCATCCACAAAATTTGCTGTATAAACTACAAAGCAAGGTGCTTCTGTCTTAAAGAGTAAGAAACGACCTGAATTTTGGTCATAGAGGAAACCAGCATTGTCATGTCCTGCAGGCAGAGCAAATGGATGGTCCAAACCAGATACGAGTTGGATTTGCTCATCTTCTTCTGCAAAGATATCTTTCAACAAGGCACCATTGTAGATATGTTTGACCACATCACGATTAGCATCTGGAGCTTTAGCTGGGACACCGTCAGGAGCGATTGGATAAATACCTTCTGTATTCAGTTGGAAAACATGGCGGTCAACCGTCTGCGTGAAATCGCCAGACAAGTTAAAGTAGCTATGGTTGGTCGGATTGACCAAGGTATCCTGGTCCGTCGTCACCTTGTAGCTAACTTCGTAAGCACCAGTTTCTTCCAAGTGGTAGCTAATCCAAATTTTAAGGTTTCCAGGGAAACCTCCTGTACCGTCTGTTCTTTCTGTATAAAGTGTCAAACCATGGTCGCTCACCTCGACTAGCTCAAACAAACTAGAATCCCAACCTGTTGAGCCGCTGTGGTTACAGTTGCTAGCATTGTTGACTTCAAGGTTATAGGTTTTACTATTTAGCTCAAAGGTCGCTCCTGCAATACGGCCAGCCACAGGGCCAACGCTAGCTCCATGTTTAGGACTGTTACCTACATAGCTGTCAAAATCATCAAAGCCTAGGATAACATTGGCAAAATTACCAGCCTTATCAGGAGTTACATAGCGTAAAATAGTCGCTCCATAGGTCATAATTTCTAGTTGGTAGCCTGCTTCTGTTTCAAAGCGATAAGCGACAACATCCTTGCCATCAACTTTCCCAAATACACGTTCTGTGTATGCTTTCATCCTTTTCTCCTTATTATTTAAATTCGTGAATAATAACACCTTGAACGACGCGGTTTACTGTACCTGTAGGTGATGGTGTATCAGGTCTGTTGCCAACCTTAAGCGAAGTCAAGAGAGCAAATAGTTGACCATAAACAATATAAGGGAATACACGGTAAACGTCATTCAAGACACCGCCACAGCCAAGTGCTACTTCCTTAACGTTTTCAAGACCAAAGGCTTGATCACTCAAGAGAACAACGCGACGAGCGATTTGGTCCCCTGCAACTTCACGAATCAAGTCTAAGTCGTACTTACGAGTATAGTCTGTTGTAGTACCAAAGACTAAAACTACAGTATCTTCATTAATAAGAGATTTTGGACCGTGACGGAAGCCAACTGGGCTTTCATACATTGTCGCGACTTGACCAGCAGTCAATTCCAAAATTTTCAGTTGTGCTTCATGAGCAAGTCCGAAGAAAGGACCTGCACCTAGGTAAATGACACGGTTAAATTCTAAATCTACCAGTTCTTTAACATCAGCAGCATTATCTAAGACCTTACGTGATAAATTAGACAAAACTTCAAAACGTTTAGATTTTACAGAAAATTCTTCTGGATCAAACACTAAAAGTGCTGTCAACATCATAGAAGTAAAGCTTGATGTCATTGCAAATCCAGCGTCATTTGAAGCTGCAGGTTGCAAGAGCAATAGATTACGATCATCTCCATGTGCTTGAAGAGCCAATTCCCCTTCCGCGGCACAAGTAATGGTCACTTGATAAAGCTCGTCAACTAAAGGGCCTTGGCCAAGTCAACTGTTGCTACACTTTCCGGTGAGTTTCCACTACGAGCAAAGGACACTAAAACCGTAGGTACTTCCTTTTTTTCAAATAAGTCTGTGGATTGTGCCACGATATCAGTTGTCGCAATAGCATTGAAGTTCCACTTGCGCTCGTCATAAACTTCTTTGAAATAGGGAACAAGTGTGTCTCCGACATAGGCAGAAGTCCCTGCACCAGTCAAAATAACCTTGATATAGTCATGTTTATCTGCAATATCTTGCAAGAATGCAGCAATTTCTTCACGTTTTTCTTGGTAAGCTTCAAATGCTTCTTTCCAAACATCTGGTTGTTGGTAAATCTCGCGTGTGGTGATCTCTGCTCCCAACTCAAGCAATTCTTCTTTTGTATAATCTAGCATAGAAAACCTCTAATCTGTTCTTTTTTATAAAATATGGGAATGGGAGTAGATCCCATTCCCATTTATATGCTATGAAAGCTGTTTTAGCATTTATAAGGTGTTATATCTTATTCGTCTTCATCATCATCGAAGCTTGCTAATAAGTCATTTACTTTCACAATACTTTCTGATGCACGATTTTTGTAATCAGCATCGATGCCTGTTAGGCTTGCATTGATAAATTCAATAACCATCGGAAGATTCATCCCTGCATACAGTTCAATGTCACGACCTTCCATAATCAGACGGCTCACCACGTTACATGGTGTTCCACCAAGAAGATCTGCAAAGACTAGGAAATCATCTAACCCTTCGACAGCAGCTTCAAATTTTTCAGTAAATTCTTCTGGTCCATCTTCTGGAAGAAGAGCTACCGCATGAATGTTGTCTTGTGGTCCCATAATCATCTCTGTGCTACCTTTAAGTTCTTCACAAAAACGACCGTGACTCACTAAAATTAATGATTTAGTCATAATCAATTACATTCCAAGTGCAAATTTACCAAGAGCAGAAAGAGCTAAAGCAAGAGCGATGATGATACCGATAGCTTTTGTAGAGTTCATACCTTTCTTACCTAGCAACCAGAAGATGAATGCAGTAAAGATTGCTGGAAGCAAGCGTGGGAAGATTGAGTTCAAGATGTCTTGGAAGTCAATCAATTTTTCACCGATTGGCAATTTGTAAGAAATTTCAAAGTTGATCATTGTTGCTACAAGAGCACCCATCATGAATACACCAAGTACAGATGCAGCTTCAATCAAAGCTGTCAAAGTACTTTGCATGTTGTTGATAAGATTAACCCCTTCTTTGTATGCAAATTCCAACTGTTTCCAACGGAAGATGTCATACGCTACTGCAACTGCGATCCAAAGGAAGATACCCCAAGGTTGGCCAGCGATAGCCATTGTTGCAGCGATAGATCCCATGATAGCAGGTACAAGTGAACCAAAAATTGTATCTCCAAGAGGAGCGAATGGTCCCATCAAACCTGTCTTGATACCGTTAACCGCATCTTTTGAGACAACGCCATCTTTTTCTTCCATGGCAAGGTCAAAACCAGCGATGATTGTGTGGAAGAATGGTGAAGTGTTGAAGAATTGAGTATGAACTTTCATCATTTCTTTCAACTCAGGAGTTCCATCTCCATACATTTTACGCAATTGTGGCAAGATCATATAAAGGTAACCTGATGCTTGCATACGTTCGTAGTTCCATCCCAATTGGAAAGTGAACAAGCTACGTTTGTTAATTTGATTAAAATCTTCTTTTGTTAATTTGTAATTAGAATTCGTCATCTTCAATTTCCCCACTTTCTGACTGAGTAGAAGGTGCTGCTACAGCAACTTTCTGGCTGTTCTTGAAGTGAACAACTGCAAGGAAGATACCTACGATAGAGATACCGATCATAGACACTCCTTTGAAGTTGTTTGCAAAGCCAATTTTTTCAGCAACTTCAGCAGGAAGAGTGCCAATGATACCAGCAACTGCTCCAGCAAGACCTGTTACGTATGAGTAAAGTACAGTCAACATAGCTGTCAAACCGAATCCCATAGCAAGGTAGTGAAGGTTACGTTTAACTGGAAGGTAACGAAGCAAGATAGCGAATCCAAGACCTGGAAGCATACGACCTGCAAGAGTCAAACCGTCAGCAATCCATTGGTATTCTTTAACAAGGTTTACAACACCTTGTACGAATTCTCCACCGAAAGCAAGGGCGAAGAATACTGGAAGGGCACGAGAAAGAGCCCAAGGAACTGCACCAAGAAGGTAGTTGCGTTCGATTGCTGCATAGTCAAAGCGTTCGATTGCCGCATCCACACGGTGAGCGAAGAATGTTGTAGTCATACGACCAAGTACGTCGAAGTAAGTCAAAAGTGCCGCTACTGGTACAGCGATTGTAGTGATCGCAAGATCTGTTTCGATACCTTGTGAAACTGAGAAAGCTGTCGCAAGAACCGCACCAGAAGTTGCATCGATACGAGAAGCACCACCGAAGGTACCTACCCCAAGTACGAATAACTGCAAGCTACCACCGATAAACAAACCAGTAGTCAAATCTCCCATGACCAAACCAGTAATGAATCCGGCAAATACAGGGGAACCTGCAGATGAAACGATCGTCAACTCATCACAGATTTGATAAGCTGAGTAGAGCGTGAGTAGTAAAATTTGCCACCATTGTATCATAACAATGACCTCCTAAAAATTTTTTCCTATTTTAATAAGCTCAAAAAGTCTGAAACTGGATCATTTGGAACCATTTGAGCAGTAAGTTTTACACCTTTTTCCGCTAATTTACGGAAATCTTCTACATCTTTATCTACTACGTTGATAGAACGTGTGATAGGACGTGTTTCTGGTGTTTGAGACATATTACCGACATTGACTGTTTCAAGCGGCACACCCGCTTCTACCAAACCGAGGAAACGGTCTGGTTTTCTAGCAACGATTAAAACACGTTGGCTATCGTATTTACCAGCAAGAATGTTTGCTGCAGCTTTATCAATCGGCAAAATACTAAGTTTTACACCTGGCGGTGTCGCAAGTTTCAATCCACTCTTTTCAATATCGTTATTCACAACATCGTTGTCTACAACCATGATACGTGAAACATTCAATTTTGCAGACCATAGATTGGCTACTTGCCCGTGAATCAAACGTCCATCGATACGGCATCCTACAATTGTCATAAATTTTCCCCCTTTATTTGTTTGAATTTTGGTTTACAAGTTAATTGTATGTGCTCCTTATGTTCCCCTTCTGTTTCAAAGATAATGATGCGGTTAGCACCCTCCTTGAGATAGCTGTGTGGAATATAAAGAGACAAGGTTGGGCTGACATTCCAGAAACGTCCTAGATGGTGGCCGTTGACATAGGCAATCCCTTTACCAAACTCAGATAAGTCTAAGTAGGTATCCTTTGGAACCTCGACTTCAAAGTCATAGGCGTAAAAGGCAGGTTGTCCTTCCATCCATCCTTTAGTAAAATCAATCTTCTCAGGATTATCAAGTGGAAGTGGATATTGTTTCCAATCCAACATGAAGTGTAAATCCTTGCAGACACCTGTACGAATTCCTTTGCGTTGAGTATCTGCTAAGAATTTATGTCCATAATTGACACGCCCCATATTTCAATCAGTATATCAATACGAGATAGCGTTTTCTTTTTACCTTGAACGAAGATATCTTCACCAATCTCTGTCTGGTATTGGGTTGTAACCCATTTGCCATCAATAAATAACTGTGCTCTATCACGACCATCGATAATGCGAAGACGTTCTTCATCTGCATCCCAACTGGCTTCTGTACGATAGAGTAAGTAACCATAACTTTGTCCCAACTCCTCCATTTTTTGAGGATAGAGACTTTTAGTAGGGCTTGATAGACTATCTAATGTTTCAAACAAAGAAACTTTTTCAGATAAGGGAATAGGCCCCTTTTCCAGACTATCTTTATAGAGCGGTTCTAACTGAGGATACTCAGGATAATATGTAGCCATCATTTTCTTGACTGCAAAGTACTTGGCTGTTGGATTCCCTGCCTCATCTAACAGAGCGTCATAATCATAAGATGTCACCTGTGGCAAATCAATGGTTCCTCGAGCAGAACAACCATTCATAAAGCCAAAGTTTGTCCCACCATGGAACATGTAAAGATTGATCGAACCGTGCTTTAATACCTCGTGGACTGCTTCAGCCAATTCCTCGGGATCTCGTTTGATGACTGGTTCTTTCCATCGATTAAACCATCCGTCCCAGAATTCCATACACATGAGTGGCCATTTTTTCCCATACTCATCAAAGAACTCTTTCATCTGTGAGAAGTTAAAATCAGCCTTAGAACCAAAGTTTCCAGTCACTAAGAGATCATCTTCAATTAGGGTCCCAGCCTTTAAAGTAGCTCTCCATGGACCATCCGAAGTAAAGAGCGGACAGATAACTCCTCGTTCTTCCATCAAGCGTCGGACTTCTCTCAAATAGGTTTTATCCTCGCCATATGAACCATATTCATTTTCAACCTGCATCATGAGAACATTCCCGCCATTTTCGAGTTGTCTCGAAACCAAGTGCGGAAGCAGGTGATCATAGTAACGACCCACCATCTCGATATAAGCTGGACAAGATGAACGAATACGCATATCCTTATTCAGGAGCCATGCTGGCAAACCACCAAATTCCCATTCGGAGCAGATAAATGGAGAAGGGCGGACAATAGCATATAAGCCTAAGTCCTGTGCAATTTGAAGAAATCTTCCTATATCAAGATTCCCTTCAAAATCGAATGTTCCTTCGGTTGGTTCATGCATATTCCATGGAACGTATGTTTCAACGGTATTGAAACCTAAGCTTTGAGATTATAAAGCGAATGATACCAATCTTCTTTAGGGACTCTAAAATAATGAATTGCACCAGATAAAATCTTAAATGGTTCCCCATTTAGATAGAAATGATCTTCAATTTCAAATCTAGTCATTCTACCTCCCTATTTTTATAAAGTTTGCGCTTTCACTTATTGTTATATCAACTATATAACAATAAAGAGGTATTGTCAATACTTTTTGAAAGTTTATTTAAAATTTTTTCTTTTTTTTACTGTATTTTTCTAATAATAATCCCATAAAAATTTAAAAAACTATTTTTAAATAGTAACCTATATATATTTGTATTCGTGATTTATTTATATCTATTTTGACTTTTTGGTCTGTTATTTTGATTTTTTTAGGAGTATTTCCTATTATTTTCAAAAATTTTATGTTAGAATCAAAATAGGAGAAGGAAATAACGAGGTAAAATTATGGCAATTCCAAAGTATCAATATATTAAAGACGAATTAAAAAATAAAATCATTTCAGGCCAATTCGCTAGTGGTGATAAGTTTTATACTGAGGCTGAATTGATTGCTATGTATGATGTTAGCTCGATTACAGTCGTACGCGCCTTGAATGATTTGGCTAAGGATGGCTACATCGTCCGCCAACAAGGTAAAGGGACTTTCGTAGCTCGTGCACGTAAACATAAGCTAGTTGAATTTTCTGATGTCGAAATCTTTGAAACAAAAGATGATAAGGTAACTGTTCTTTCTATCGAACGCGGCAATAAATTGAAGTATCTTTCAAAATTGGGCTTACGTGGAGATCAGTTCTACTACAAGATTGAACGTATCCGTGAATCAAATGGTATCATCTACATCTACCACAACTCGTACATCCCTGAACAGTATATCAACGCTAACTATCCAAACCTTGACTACTATAACTCTATCTATAAACGTTTCAAGCTAGACTACCATATCCACATGAACGATGAGCATTTTGAAGAGATTAACGAGATTGTATTCCCTACTCCTGAAAATGTTGCTTCTAAATTAGGAATTGATCCTCAGTTCCCAACTGTATATCAAACCAAGACTACTCAACTTGAATCAACAGGTCAGGTACTCGAATACATCGAAACTTATAAACGTTCTGATTTCTACAAAATCAAATTCCTATCATGTAATCGTGATCATTAATCAATTTAAAAAACCTAGAACTGTGTTCTAGGTTTTTTATGTACATATTCAATAAAAATGTAAAATTATTAGTAACCTTACTCGAAGAACTACTAAACTTTTAGTAAATCTTCACTAAATAAGTGAACACTTTAAAAGCGAGATTGAATCTCGCTTTTTTATTTTATGATTAGTCACCCAAACCAATGCGTTCGAAAATTTCATTCACTCGTTTGGTGTAGTAAGTTGGGTTGAAGATTTCATCGATTTCTTCTTGAGTCAAACGTGATGTTACTTCTGGATCTGCTTCCAAAAGTGGTTTGAAGTCTACTTGGTTATCCCATGATTGGGCAGTCTTTGGTTGAACAAGGTCGTAAGCTTGCTCACGCGTCATGCCTTTTTCAATCAAGGTCAACATAGCACGTTGGCTAAAGATAAGACCGAAGGTTGAGTTCATGTTGCGAATCATATTTTCTGGGAAGACTGTCAAGTTCTTGACGATATTTCCAAAACGGTTGAGCATGTAGTCGATTAGAATAGTCGTATCTGGTGTGATGATGCGCTCAGCTGATGAGTGCGAGATATCACGTTCGTGCCAGAGAGCGACGTTTTCATAAGCTGTTACCATGTGGCCACGAATAACACGCGCCAGACCTGTCATGTTTTCAGAACCGATAGGGTTACGTTTGTGAGGCATTGCTGAAGACCCTTTTTGCCCTTTAGCAAAGAACTCTTCTACTTCGCGTTGCTCAGATTTTTGAAGACCACGGATTTCCGTTGCCATGCGTTCAATAGAAGTCGCGATGCTAGCAAGAACTGCAAAGTACTCAGCGTGAAGGTCACGAGGAAGCACCTGTGTAGAGATTTCTTGAGCACGAATACCCAATTTGTCGCAGACATATTTTTCAACGAATGGTGGGATGTTGGCAAAGTTACCAACCGCACCAGAAATCTTACCAGCTTCCACACCAGCAGCCGCATGCTCGAAACGCTCGATGTTGCGCTTCATTTCGCTGTACCAAGTGGCCAATTTAAGACCAAATGTTGTCGGCTCAGCGTGCACACCATGAGTACGACCCATCATGATAGTGAACTTGTGTTCTTTCGCCTTGTCAGCGATAATGTTGGTGAAGTTTTCAAGGTCACGACGAATGATGTCGTTGGCCTGCTTGTAAAGGTAACCGTAGGCCGTATCCACCACATCAGTAGAAGTCAAACCATAGTGAACCCACTTGCGCTCTTCTCCAAGAGTCTCAGAAACCGCACGTGTGAAAGCCACCACATCGTGACGAGTCTCCTGCTCAATCTCCAAAATACGGTCGATGTCAAAGTCCGCTTTTTCGCGAATCAAAGCCACATCTTCCTTAGGGATTTCTCCCAACTCAGCCCATGCCTCATCAGCCAAGATTTCCACCTCAAGCCAAGCACGGTATTTATTTTCTTCAGTCCAAATGTTCGCCATTTCTGGGCGAGAGTAACGTTCGATCATGTTTTCTTTTCCTTTCTTTTGATGTTTCACATCAGTTAGCAACCTGCAATCACTTTATTCAAATTCTTCTTTCCCAATCCACACAGATGGATAATGATCCAGTGTACTCAAATCCGTATCAAGCGGGACATCATAAATAGCTAAATAGTTATCAGGATATTGTGCAACTAGCTCTTCATACTTCGCTTTCACTTTTTCGTGATTGCTACTAGCATACAAAACTTCGACGACTGTTCCAGTCTTCTCTTTTTCGACAAATGCGTTGACGATGAGTTGTATCATAAAACCTCCTAAATCGAAATGCCCTTCATATTTGCTTCCAGAATAGGCATCTTGACACCTAACTCCTTACCGGTCTGATAGACACTTTGACAACAGTAGAAAATATCCTGTTTATCATTGTGTAAGGTCATGATTTTTCGTGTCAGCTCATTTTTCGCAAACATGATTTTCATGGTTTTTCCTGCAATCCAAGCGGGAATTTTGTAAGGTAAGAGTTCAGCTTTATAAAGCTTCAAATTTACACCACGTGCTTCTACGACTTTCAAAGCCTCTCGAATGGCCTTGATGGCCAATGATAATTCCGAAGAACTATTCATCAAGTTCAGAGCCAGCTGTTCTGGATTTTCCAAATTCCCCGAACGCGCAGCTGTCGAAGTGACACCTGCATTAATCGCCATGTGAATCCAAATCCACTCGACCATATCATGAGGAACTTCCCACTTCAAATCTGCAGTCAGTAAAGTCAAGCTGATCACCATAGCTAGAAATGTGCTTTTGCTCACCTTCAGCATTAAATGATCAAACAGACATCCAAATGGTCCTCTGTATGACCGCCTCATGTCGGAAAATACCAGAATATAGCTCGTAATCCCCTGCCCACTCTTGGACCTCTTTTCGAGTATCCCAGAAATTGCAGAAGAAAACGAGAGTGCCTTTGAGATTATTCTTTTGCAAGGTCTCCACAGCTTCTTTGACAAATCCATGGCGAACACTGAAAAAATAAAATCATATTCCGAATCGACTTCTACCACACGAACCTCATAGGTGTCGTGCTTATTTTCACCCTTGGAATGATAGCGACCATCTAGCAGATCAACTGACAACTCTTTCGAAGCAGTGCTTTTCCTACTATCTCTCAGTACGTGTTCCACCTGACACTTCGTTTTTAGTTATGTAGGCATGTCGTCCTGATCACTCCAAGTCCTAAAATCGCTATTTTCACTTTCAAAATCAAATTCTTCCCAAACTCCTCAACATCGTCCGGCACATCACTAAACAAAGTCACATAACCCATTTTTATGGTTATGTCATTTCTATATTTACCATATAAGCGGAGGTGAGCTCTTGATCCTTTATTTCTATTTTATCAAAAGAAAAATGCCTTCATCCTGAACTCAGTTCCTCAGAAACTTTCTCTTTTTTCAGCATTTTCTTTGAATTTCTTACATTTACTTCTAATCTTAAATTTTGTGTTTCAAAATTGATAGACCTATTCTTCATCCTCCTCTTCACCATCATGTTCATTAAGGGTGTTTGGTAAATCTAAATGCGCAATAGTATCAGATATCCCTTGAATAGACTCTAATATCCCAGAATCTATTTTAGGTACTTGAATATTATGGAACACTTCCATCATAGATTTGATAGCATTATTAAAATCAAGATTATTAGCATAAAACCTATCCATTGCTGGTCTTATTACTTCTGATACTGTTTTAGATAAAGATGATAAACTAGTCAGAAACTCTTGATTAAAAATATCATTTGTAAGTTTCCTAGTTTCTTCAAAATCCCATTTCTTGAGCATGCTATATTGAACATCTTTTAATTCTTCGATTACATCTGATAATAACGAATCTATTTTTTTGTAACGGTTATAGTTTATCATGTGAAAATGCATAACGTCATTTCTGTATTCTCTTATTCTATCGTAGTTATTTTTGAGTACATCAACTTTCTCACTATTAGTGAATGGTGTAAAATGTTTTTCCCATATAGTGATTGGAAGCGAACTGTTTATCATTTCTTTCAGAATATATTCATTTTTATTTTGAAAATCTTTAAAATGAGTTGTTAAACTAATAATTGGATTTATATTTGACTCAAATATTAAGGCATGCAGTTCAGCCATTTGTAATTTTTCGATAGATTGCAATGCGCGAATTTTTGATAGATCCAGTTTACCTTTAGTTTCTTTCTTAATAACTTTTATAACATTTTCATTATCTAATGGAGATAAAGCTAAAACAAAAATTTTTCGTAATAATGATTCATATACTTGAAATGTAGGATAAAGCCTATTCGTAAAATACATAGATAAACTGTTAGATAGAATTGAATAATTCAAATCATTTCTTTCTAAAAATTCTCTAAACTTTGAAAGAAATTTATCAAATTTTTTTGCTGAACTTAATTTAGACTTGCTGTATTCATAGCTCAGCAAAATTGTAACTAGTCCTCCTCGAAATTGTCGAACATCTATTGCAAAGTCGGCACCTTCCAAAGTACACTGATATTTATCTGAATCCCCCATTACATTCTCATCACCAAGTTCAGTTTGGCTATCAGAAGTAATACAAATTATTTCTGAACTAAGAAATAATTCATCAAGCTTATCAATACTAATAGTTTTAGTTAATAACTCTACCTCAAATTTCATATTTATTTTCTAAAATCAATCCCTTTCCCAAACTCCTCAACCTCATCCGGTGCATCACTAAACAAAGTCACATGTCCCATTTTGCGGTTGTGCTTTGCTTCTAGTTTACCATATAAGTGGAGGTGAGCGCTTGGATTTTCTGTGACAAATATTTCAGCGGCCTCGACATGTTGGCCGAGAACATTGAGCATAACAGCAGGTACATGTAGCTGAATGGCTGGTAATGGTGCTCCAAGAACACCTAAGATATGGGCATCAAACTGCGAGAAGTCGCAGGCTTCAATAGAGTAGTGCCCAGAGTTATGTGGACGTGGCGCAATTTCGTTGACAATGATATCATCAGCTGTCGCAAACATTTCCACGCAAAGAGTTCCAGACAAGTTGAGTTGTTCAGCAATTCGTACTGCCATGGCTTGGCTTTTTCTGCTAAACTTGCTGAAATACGAGCTGGCACGATAGTCTTAGACAGGATATTGTTGCGGTGGATATTTTCCTGAACAGGGAAGACTGTCACGTCCTTACCATTACCTGACACGATGACAGAAATTTCAAGGTCGAAGTTGACAAATTCTTCTAAAACACAGTCTGCTGAGTCAGCGAGTGCATAGGCTTCTTCCAAGTCTGCTTCTGAGCGAATGACCTTTTGCCCATGCCCATCGTAGCCACCGGTCGCAGTCTTAAGGACATAGTTTTTCGACAGGTCGATATCTGCCAAGTCTTGGCTAGAAGTCACGACCTTGTAGGGCGCAACGGTCACTTGGGCCTTGTTTGCGAGAAAGTCCTTTTCAAAGATGCGATTTTGAGAAATGCGGAGTAAGTCAGTTCCTTGTGGGAGTTGTCCATCTGTGATAACGGCATCCAAACCTTCTGCATCGACATTTTCAAATTCATAAGTGAGAACATCACAGCGATCTGCCAACTGACGAAGAGCATCCACGTCGTCGTATGGGGCCACGATGATTTCCGCCACACGGGAGGCCGGGCAATCCGCTGCTGGATCTAGAGCGATAACCTTGTGCCCCATGTAGATAGCAGAAATAGCCATCATCTGACCCAGCTGACCGCCACCGATAATTCCGATTGTTTTAGATGAGCTCATTTGTAGACTCCTCTGCAATTTTTCCTTGTTCTTCTGCGAAATCTGCCAAAGCTGTCGCGATAGCCTGATCCTCTACTGACAAGAGACGGAGGGCAAAGAGGGCCGCATTGGTCGCACCTGCTTCACCAATAGCCATGGTCGCAACAGGCACTCCGCCCGGCATCTGAACGATAGAGTAGAGCGAGTCCACGCCACTAAGAGCACGTGATTTGACTGGTACACCAATGACAGGAAGGGTTGTTTTGGCAGCTACCATACCTGGCAAGTGAGCAGCGCCACCCGCACCTGCAATAATGACCTTGATACCACGACTCCGTGCTTCCTCAGCATGTTTGAACATGAGGTCAGGTGTGCGGTGGGCAGAGACAACTTTCTTTCGTAGACTACACCGAAGCGGTCTAGGACTTCTGCTGTTTTTTGCATGGTTGCCCAGTCGGATTTTGAGCCCATGATGATGGAAATAATTGGTTTAGTCATAATTTTTCCTTTTTCTTCTTTTTTGATAATGGTCTTAGGTGTGGGGACGGAAGCAACCCTTCGGTTTCATTCCTAAACTTTGAGCCTAAGGTCTCAAAGCTTCCCCCGACCAGAACAGATGCTGTTCTGGTCTTTTCACCACGGCGACCATTATCGTGTTTGACGACTGCGTCGCCTTTTCTTATATCTTTATCTAATTGCTTTGCTTCCGATATCTGTACGATAGAAAAGGCCTTCTGTGTTTTGTTTGTCGAGTTGGCTGTAGATGATGTTTTGGCCGTCTTTGACGGTATCAGCCGTGGTAACCAGCATGTAAACACGGCCTCCGTTTGAAAGAAGGTCTTGCCCATTTCCAGCGAATTTGGCACCTGCATAGTAAGTGGTGATGTCACCATCTGTCTTTGCTGGTAACTTGACACCTTTTTCATAGTCTAATGGGTAGCCCTTTGATGCTACAACTACGCCCAGTGTCACACCTTTGTCCGTCCAAGTGATGGCCGGCTCTTGGCCATCCAAAATATCCGTGATATTTTGCGCAAAGTCAGATGTCAAACGAGGCAAGATGATTTGCGTTTCAGGATCTCCGAAGCGAGCGTTAAACTCGATGACTTTGGGTCCGTCAGTTGTCAAGATAAGACCCGCGTAAAGGACACCAAGATATGGACGACCTTCTTTGATCATGCCTTCGAGGACTGGCTTGACAATGGTGTCAACCGCTGTGTCAACCACGCTCTGTGACAAGTGAGGAACTGGCGCATAGGCACCCATTCCACCAGTGTTGGGCCCCTTGTCGCCATCATAAGCACGTTTGTGGTCCTGAGCCGTTGGCATAATGTAGAACTTGTCTCCATTGACAAAGGCAAAGAGAGAGAACTCTTCCCCGTCTAGGAATTCCTCGATGACCACACGTGCACCTGAGTCACCGAATTTATTGTCCAAAAGCATCTCGTGAGCTGCTTCGACTGCTTGCTCAACCGTTTCAGCAACGACGACACCTTTCCCAAGGGCCAAACCGTCTGCCTTGACTACGATTGGAGCGCCTTTTTCTTCGATATAGGCCTTGGCTTCCTCGAAATCTGAGAAGGTTCCATAGTCTGCTGTCGGAACATCGTATTTGACCATGATTTCCTTAGCAAAATCCTTAGACCACTCCAACTCCGCTGCCAATCTTGTCGGACCAAAGGCTTTGAGACCAGCTGCATTGAACTCATCCACAATCCCAGCCGCAAGGGCGTCATCTGGACCAATGAAGGACCAAGCAATATCGTTGGCTTTTGCAAACTCAATCAATTTAGAATGTTCGGAAATAGAGATATTTACCAATTCCAGACCATCCAGAGTCATCCCGTCATTCCCGGGAGCTACAAAGACTTTTTCAACGTCTTTTGACTCAAGCAACTTCTTAGCAATGGCATGTTCACGACCACCCGAGCCGACAACTAACAGTTTCATCTCTTAACCTCTTTTGCGAATTATTTACTAACATTATATCATAAACGTTCGTTTTAATCTTGTTTCGTTAAGCTTTTTTAAGCAAAAAAGGAAAGAAACTGTTTTCTTCCCTTTTATTTTCTTAATGTCTAAAATGTCTTACTCCTGTAAAGACCATAGTCAAGCCATATTTATCAGCAGCCTCGATAGACTCTTGGTCACGGACTGATCCACCTGGCTGGATGATGGCCTTGATACCTGCTTTTGCGATTTCTTCCACATTATCCGCAAATGGGAAGAAGGCATCCGAAGCAAGGACAGCACCGTCAAGGCGGTCTTTAGCTTGGTCAATGGCAATACGGACGGAAGCCACGCGGTTGGTTTGACCAGGACCAACGCCAAGTGTCATGTGATCATTAGTCACGATGATTCCGTTTGATTTGACATACTTGATAGCTTTCCAAGCGAACTCAAGGGCGGTTGCTTCTGTCTCGGTTGGTTGGCGTTTGGTTACCACCTGCCAGTCAGCTGGACTTTCTTTGATCACATCCTGGTTTTGAACGAGGAGTCCACCGACAACACCTGTGTATTCTGCCTCCACTTCGCTAGCGTCTTGAGCGTCAAATGGCAAGGCAAGGATGCGCAAGTTTTTCTTTTTATTAGTCAAAATAGCTAACGCCTCATCCGTATAGCTTGGTGCGATGATGATCTCAAGGAAAACGCCGTGCATCTTCTCAGCAGTCGCAGCATCCACCTCACGGTTGAGAACGACAATCCCACCAAAGATAGAAACTGGGTCAGACTCATAAGCGTAGTCCCAAGCAGTCTCGATGTCATCAGCTTGACCAATCCCACATGGGTTCATGTGTTTGAGAGCCACAACTGTTGGACGTTCTTTGAAATCGCGAATAATACGAATGGCAGCGTCAGCATCACGGATATTGTTGAAGGATAATTCCTTACCGTTAAGCTGTTTAGCTGATGCAATGGAGTAATCCGTTGGCAAGGCTTTGGTAGAAGTCTGCGTCTTGTTGAGGGTTCTCACCGTAACGCATTGGTTGCTTGAGGTCATAAGTCAAAGTGAGTTTTTCAGGCTTGCTTTCACCCACTTGAGCTGTGAAGTATTCTGCAATCAAGGCGTCATAGGCTGCTGTGTGTCGGAATACTTTGGCTGCTAAACGTTGGCGAGTTTCATAACTTGTTTCGCATTTTGCTACCAATTCGTCAAGAACAACAGCATAGTCAGCAGGGTCTACCACAACTGTTACACTGGCATGATTTTTCGCTGCTGAACGAAGCATAGATGGACCACCAATATCGATGTTTTCAACTGCGTCAGCGTAAGTCACGTCTGGTTTAAGGATGGTTTCCTTGAATGGATAGAGGTTGACCACAACAAGGTCGATCAATTCGATGTTGTTGTCCTTTGCAGCCTCTAGGTGGCTATCGAGGTCACGACGAGCGAGGAGACCACCGTGGATATTTGGATGGAGAGTCTTGACACGACCGTCCATCATTTCTGGGAAACCAGTCACATCGTCAATGGCAATGGTATCAACACCGGCATTATCAAGGGCAACTTTAGTACCACCTGTTGAGATGATATCCCAACCAAGTTTTTTGAGTTCTTGGGCAAATTCAACGATGCCCGCTTTATCTGAGACTGAAATAAGTGCTCGCTTTGTCATGTTCATTTCTCTTTTCATTTTTTTAAGTGGATTGACAACTTGGGTCAAATAGCCTACTGTTTCTTTTTGCCTAGTCTGGCAACAATTAAGATGACCCCAATCCCAACCAGTACTGTTAGTATAAACTTACCTTCATTAGGAAGATCCGGCAAGACAAGATTAACAGCCAAGCGCAGGAAGATTGCAAGTAAGATGAGCAATAGCCATTCTTTCCATTTAGTCATAAATTTCTCTTTTTCTTTTTATTCATTATTGAAAACTAATATCTATATCGGCAGAGTATGCCTGAATCCCTTGGACAAAGTCACAACTTGCATCCTGTTTGTTGATTCGATGAGCGACTTCGACAGTTTGTTTACTCTTACCTTTTGCCCCCAAGGCTACTAAACTTGATGAACAAGACAAAAAGGCAAGTAAGAGGAAGAGGGGATTGATAGAATAGTATCTACTTGAGTTGGCAATGACGATTTTCTTAGCCTTTCGCAAATCGATTATACCGAAGCTTTGGCCAAATGATACTAAATGATCTTTATAAATAGCTAGGCCAACTTTTCGATCTAGATAAGAAGCCCCAGACTCCATGCTTTGGAGTTGGTCCATCAATTCAGGATAGAGGTCAAAAAATTCTTTAGCTTGATGTTTGGCACGTCGACATTGAATGAAAATATAGATATTTGGAGCCGTTGCAAAGACTAGATAAATCAGAGTTCCAACCCCAAAAGCGATTAAAGAACTTTGGAATTGATCCTCAAGGTCTGTGATTGAAAAATAATCATCTTCAAAGTACAAACGAATTTCCTTATCGACATCAGGAGACTCACTCACTTCCTTGACAATCGCTTGGATTGTTGGATTGGGCTTGGATCCATTTCTGCTCCCCAAAACCCTCTGAGGATTTTGTTGTAACTGATCCGCATTGGCCAAGAGAGTCTTAGTCTCGTCTTTATTTGGATCTGCCTGAAGGACAAAATAATTAGTCAGTTGCTCTGATAGGCTATAACCTGCTATATAGAGATTGGTTCCATCGATACCTGTCTTGATTGGATTGGGATCAATATAACTAATACCGATATAGCTATTTCCACTTACTGACATCCAACCGCTATCATGCGTTTTAATGGAATCTTTGAATAGACCCCAAGTAAAAACAACAGATAAAAAAGCGATAAATGCAGACAAGAGAAGGGCCGCCTTCCCGTTTTTACCCAAATATCTTACTTTCATTTTCTACTTCCTCTCCACTCCTAGCTCATCCAAAACTTCTGGATAGAGCTTGTATTCTGTTTCGTGGATGCGAGTTTCGAAAGTATCAATGGTATCCCCTTCAAGGCGTGGCACACGGACTTGTTTGATGACCTTACCAGTGTCCACGCCAGAGTCCACCCAGTGAATGGTCACACCAGACTGGTCAACACCGGCATTCCATGCATCCTCAATACCATGAGCACCTGGAAATTCTGGCAGATAAGCTGGGTGAATATTGATGATACGGCCTTCATAAGCCGCTAGCAAGGTTGGACCGACGATTTTCATATAACCCGCCAAACAGACTAGGTCAATCTGGTGCTCATCTAAGAGTTCGACGATGGCTCCTTCATAGTCTGCCTTATTCTCAAACTCTTTAAGTTCAAAGGCATAAGATAAAACCCCTAGCTTTTCGGCACGTTCTAAGACATAGGCATCCCGGTGATCTGAAAAGATAAATTCTACTGGAAATTGTTCTGCAATCACCTGAAAGTTTGAGCCGTTGCCAGAGGCAAAAACAGCAATCTTTTTAGCCATTATTTAATCACCACACTTGCGCCATCTTTCTTCACAATACGACCGATTTCATAAACAGGTTCGTCAAGAAGTTCTTTGACACGTTCAACATTTTCTGGTTTAACCGCAAGCATAAGCCCCACACCCATGTTGAAGATTTCAAACATTTCTTCGTGTTTGATTTGGCCATATTTTTCAAGGGCTTTGAAAATTGGAAGAACTGGAACCTTGCTTTCGTCAATTTCAGCAGCCAAATCATCTGAGAACATACGTGGGACATTTTCGATGAAACCACCACCTGTGATGTGGGCAATTCCATTCACCAATTCCTCTTTAATGAGTGGCAAGACAGACTTGACATAGATGCGAGTTGGCTCAAGAAGAACCTCCTTGAGTTTCTTGCCTTCCAATTCTGGGAGGACTTCCTCACCTGTATAATCGGCAAAGACACGACGGACGAGCGAGTAACCATTTGAGTGGATTCCACTTGAAGCAAGTCCGAGAAGGACGTCTCCCTCTGCTACTTTTGAACCGTCGATGATTTGAGATTTTTCTGCAACACCAACAGCAAAGCCAGCCAAGTCATAGTCGTCTTCGCCATACATACCAGGCATTTCAGCAGTTTCCCCACCGATGAGGGCTGCACCTGCTTGTACACAACCTTCAGCCACACCAGCAACTACTTGTTCTAGCTTAGCTGGTTCATTTTTCCCAGTTGCTACGTAGTCAAGGAAGTAAAGGGGCTCAGCACCTGCAGCTATGATATCGTTGACACACATAGCCACACAGTCTTGTCCGATAGTATCGTGTTTGTCGTACTTGATAGCAAGCATGAGCTTGGTTCCAACACCGTCAGTTCCCGAAATCAAAACTGGCTCTTTAACACCTGTTTTTGAAAGGTCGAACATGCCACCAAAACCACCAAGAGCTCCCATAACACCCGCACGCTCCGTACGAGCAACGTGTTTTTTGATACGTTCAACAACCTCATAACCCGCTTCAACATCCACACCAGACTGCGCATAAGCATTTTTATTTGTCATTTGTTTATTCCTTTTCCTTTCCTTCAATGGGGAATTTTATTTGTAAAAACTCGTTTTTTCTTCTAAACTTCTACGATAGTCTTCTTCATAGTCATAGAGAGGAGTTGGATATTTCCCATCAAAGTAAGCCACACAGAGACCGCCATTTGGCGCATCTGTTTCGATGCCGATAGAATCAATCAAGCCATCAATCGAAAGATAGGTCAGGCTATCCGCACCAATGATTTGGCAAGTTTCCTCAACGGTATGATTAGCCGCAATCAACTCCTGACGTGTTTGGATATCAATCCCGTAAAAAAACATGGATAGGCAAGAGCCGGACTTCCGATAGCAACGTGAACTTCAGAAGCACCAGCTTCCTTCAAGAGTTGGACGATGCGACGAGAAGTGGTTCCACGGACAATGGAGTCATCTACCATAACCACACGTTTGCCTTTAACAACACCAGAAACAGCAGATAGCTTCATACGAACCCCCTGCTCACGCAATTCTTGAGTCGGCTGGATAAAGGTCCGCTGCGTGTATTGGTTCTTGATGAGACCCATTTCGTTTGGCAGACCTGATTCTTCGGCAAAGCCCATCGCTGCACTGAGTGAGGAGTTTGGCACCCCGACTACGATATCGGCTTCATGCTTGAACTCACGTGCTAATTGAGCTCCCATTCTCTTACGAGCTGTATGAACATTGACCCCATGTATGTTAGAGTCAGGACGGGCAAAGTAGATATACTCCATGGAACAGATTGCCAACTGAGTATCGTTTGTGTAGCTATCATACTGGATACCATTGTCATCAATAATAACAATCTCGCCTGGTTTCACATCGCGAATCCATTCAGCACCGATTACTTCAAAGGCACAGGTTTCAGATGAAACCACTACTGCTCCATTAGCCAATTTCCCGATAGAAAGGGGACGGAAACCATTTGGATCCAGAGCTGCAATCAACTTATCTTCAAACATCAAGAGATAAGCAAAACCACCTTTGACAAGACTGAGCGCTTCTTTAACTTTCCCCAGCAGGCTAGGATTGTGACTTCGGCGAATCAAATGAGCCAGAATCTCTGAATCAGAGGTCGAGCTAAAAATTGCTCCTCTTTGTTCTAGTTCTGTCTTAAGAGATGTAGCATTGGTCAAATTCCCATTGTGGGCAAGACCAAACTGCATATCATGAAAGCGAAAGAAGAAGGGTTGAATATTGTCAACAGACGCTTCCCCAGCAGTCGCATAGCGCACATGTCCAATAGCTCCTGCTCCTGTCAGTTTATCCAATTTCGCTGGATTTCTAAAAACTTCTGATAGAAGCCCCATATCACGATGGCGTTTCAGTTTTCCTTGATCATTAGAGAGAATACCTGCCCCCTCCTGACCACGGTGCTGAAGACTATGGAGTCCAAAATAGGTCAATTTGGCAGCGTCTGGGTGACCCCAGATACCAAAAACACCACATTCTTCATTAAGAGATTTTACTTCGTATGTCATTTTATATACCTAATTTTTATTTGTGTATCATTCCTTAACGATACTAGAGCGGAATGATAAGGTAGAAGCTCGTTTCACTCGCAAAATAAATCTTTTGCAATCATTACGAACTAGAACTACATGACTTTTACCTTACTGATACTATCTATTTGAAAATATGCAAATCTTATTTCCCAGCAAAGTATTTTACAGCTGATGCAAAGAGATATTGATCTTTATTCCCTGGAATATTTTGGAAGAGTCCGTCTTCGAAACGTTCTGAGTGGCCCATCTTACCAATGATTTGACCGTTCTTGCTTGTAATACCTTCAATCGCATTCACAGATCCGTTAGGATTGTATTTTGAATCCATGCTTGGTTTCCTTCGAAGTCAACGTATTGGCTAAAGATTTGACCATTATCACGGAGTTCCGCAAATTCTTCAGCCGTCACGACAAATTTGCCTTCACCGTGTGATACTGGGATGGCATGGATATCCCCAACTTTCACCCCAGCAAGCCATGGTGAGTTCGTGTTGGCAATACGTGTTTCAACCATCTTAGCCACGTGTTGGTTGGCATCATTGTAGAAGAGGGTTGGGCTGGTACTGCTTGCATCTTCAAAGTTACCGTATGGAAGAAGACCTGATTTGACAAGAGCTTGGAATCCGTTACAGATACCGATAATCAAACCACCACCTTCGATGAAGCTATCAATGGCTGCACGCACTTTTTCGTTAAGCAAGATATTAACGATGAATTTAGCTGATCCATCTGGTTCGTCGGCGGCTGAGAAGCCACCAGCAAAGAAGATAATGTTAGCTTTTTCGATATTGTCAACCATTGTGTCAACAGACTTGACAATGGCTTCTTCATCCAAGGTCACAAAAGGTACCAAGTTGACTTTGGCGCCTTCTTTCTCAAAGGCCTTGGCCGAATCGTACTCAGAGTTGGTCCCTGGAAATACCGGGATGTAAACCACTGGTGTTTCAACTGTTTCTTTCACTTTAATTACTGCGTCTGATGCCACAGCAGGCACTTCTTCCAACTCAGTTGCTTGTGCAAATTCCGTTGGGTAAACTGCTTCTAACTTACCTTGGAAAGCACTGTCAAGCTTGTGTCCATCTAGCTTCACACCGTTGACAAGGAGTGTAAAGTCTGCACTTGTTTGTCCAATCTTCTCTACTCCAGCAATTTCTTCAGGAGAGGTAAAGACCAATCCACCTAATTGAGCTGTCAAAGCCGTTTCAAGTTCAGGCAAGGTCACCTCTGCACCAACATGATTTCCAAAGGTAGCAAGAGCCAAACTTTCAAGGACACCACCGTATTTAACAGCTGATGCAGATGTCACATTGTGACCCTTTTGAAGGGCTTCAAACTGAGCAAAATTAGACTTAATCAAGTCAAAATCAATCTCTGCAGAGAGGGCTTGACCTGGGATGTAGTAGATGTTTTCACCAGCATTCTTGAACTCTGGCGAAAGCACCTTCCGGCTATCTGCCGTCGTCACACCAAAGGCTACCAAGGTTGGTGGCACCGTCAATTCTTCAAAGGTCCCAGACATAGAGTCCTTACCACCGATAGATGGCAAACCAAGCTGAATCTGTGCCTCGATAGAACCTAGAAGAGCAGCTACTGGCTGACCAAAACGCTCAGCTTGCTTGTCCATGCGCTCGAAGTACTCTTGGTAAGAGAAGCGAGCCTTAGACCAGTTGGCACCAGCAGCAACCAAACGAGCAGTTGCTTCGATAACCGCATAAGCAGCACCGTGATATGGAGACCATTCTGCCACATAAGGGTTGAAACCTTGGGCCATGACTGACGCCGTATGGGTCACACCATGTTGAACTGGCAATTTCTGCACAGATGCCTCAGTTGGTGTGAGTTGGTAACGACCACCAAGTGGGTGATTAACCGTTGAGCGTCCAACAGAGCAGTCAAAGATAGTCTGTAATCCTTTGACTCGCATGGTTGAGGTCAGATAGAACCGCAAGGGTATCAGCTTCAAGTGTATCAGCAGATGTTTGACGTTCTTCTGGGAGTGTGACATCCTTGTCCACAACTTTGGCATCAACGACCACGCGCACACCATTGGTATCAAGGAAACGACGTTCCAAGTCGACAATGGTTTCACCATTCCAGTTCATGACTAGATTTGGTTTTTCAGTTACTGTCGCAACTACAACAGCATCAATGTTTTCTTTGTTACATTCTGCTATGAAGGCATCTACATCTTCTGGACGAACTACCACGGCCATCCGTTCTTGAGATTCAGAGATAGCAATTTCTGTACCATTCAAGCCTTGATATTTAAGAGGCACCTTGTTGAGGTCGATTTCAAGACCATCTGCTAATTCACCGATAGCCACACAGACACCACCAGCACCAAAGTCATTTGATTTCTTGATCAGACGGGTTACTTGGCCATTACGGAAAAGACGTTGAATCTTACGTTCTTCGATAGCGTTCCCTTTTTGGACCTCAGCACCGGCTGTTTCAACAGATTCAACCGTTTGAACTTTAGATGAACCTGTTGCACCACCGACACCATCACGTCCAGTCTTACCACCGAGCAAGATAATCACATCACCTGCTTCAGGTTTTTCACGGACAACATTTTCCTTAGGAGCCGCACCGACCACGGCACCTAGCTCCATACGCTTAGCAACGAAACCTGGGTGGAAGTATTCACGAACATAGGTTGTTGCAAGACCAATTTGGTTACCGTATGAAGAATAACCGTGAGCTGCTGTTTTAGAAATCACTTGTTGTGGCAATTTCCCAGCGCGAGTTTCTGAAATCGGAGTTGTAATATCGCCAGCACCTGAAATACGCATGGCTTGGTAAACGTAGGAACGCCCTGACAATGGGTCACGAATGGCACCACCGATACAAGTAGCCGCTCCACCAAATGGTTCGATTTCCGTTGGGTGGTTATGGGTTTCGTTCTTGAACATGAGAAGCCATGGTTCTTTGACACCATTGACATCCACTTCAATTTCAACGGAGCAGGCATTGATTTCATCAGACACTTCCATGTCGTCCAAACGACCATTAGCACGCTCATAACGACCAAATAGTCGCCATATCCATCAAGGTTTGAGGTTTATCCGTACGCCCCAACTCATCACGCATGGCAATATACTTGTCATAAGTCGCTTGCAATTGTTTTTGGAATTTAGAAGCTGAGAAGTCGATATTTTTCAACTCAGTCTCGAAAGTGGTGTGACGGCAGTGGTCAGACCAGTAAGTATCCAAGACCTTAAGCTCCGTCTCAGTTGGCACACGTCCAATTGACTTGAAATAGTCTTGGATGAATAAAAGGTCATCTACTTCCATGGCCAATCCTTGCTCGGCCTTATAGGTAGCAAAATCTTCTGCTGTATAAGTTTCAAAGAAATCCAAATTTGGAATGGTCTTGTCAGACTCAGAGAAATCCTGTTTCGCAATACCAACAGTGATGTCTTTGAAACGAGAATCAACTGGATTGAGAAGGTAGTTCTTGACAGCTTCTAGTTCAGTCGCATCGATATCTTTATTCACTAAGTAAAGTTGGGCAGTATTGACTGTCACTTCACTAGAACTTCCTAGCAAAAGCAAAGCTTCTTGCGAAGATGCTGCACGTTGGTCAAACTGTCCCGGCAAGCTTTCAATAGCAAAGAAAGCATAATTAGCAAGATCTGCCTGCACAGTCGCTTCGTCTAAGACATAATCTGTCACTTGCTCAGAGAAGATATGTTTTTCTGCACGTGCAAACAAGTCCTCTGCCAAATCAAAGACATTATAAACCTGTATGATACGAATAGTTTTCAAGGTTGAAAGTCCTAAATTATGTTGGAGCTCTCTTACCAAACTCTCTGACTTAACCTGAAAATCAGCCTTCTTTTCAACAAAAATACGTTTATTCATCAATTTTTATTCCTTTATTTCAGCTCTTTCAATCTTCTCTGCAATTCCTTGTATGACTAAAGCAGTCAGCTTATTTCAAAGCTTGCAATTTTTCCCAAACAATCTCGTAGACGTCGGTTAATTCACCTAATCCTCTACGGAAAACATCCTTGTCCATATGGTTGCCATCCGCATCCCAGAGACGGCAGTTATCTGGTGAAAATTCGTCCGCTAAGATAATCTTGCCATCCTTGTCAAAACCAAACTCTAGCTTAAAATCGATAAGCTTAAGACCAATTTCAGCAAACCAGTTTTTCAAGAGTTCATTGATACGACGCGTTTCTTCCTTCAAATATGCAATCTGCTGGTCATCCGCAATCTGCAGGAATTTCACATGTTCATCATTGATAAATGGATCATCCAAATCATCGTTTTTATAGTAGAATTCAACAATTGGTGTCTCCAAGGCAATACCCTCATCTACACCAAAACGTTTTGAAAATGAGCCAGCCGTATAGTTTCGGAGCACCACTTCCAGCGGAATAATCTCAACCTTTTTATTAAGTTGCTCAGTATCTGAAAGCTTTTCAATAAAGTGGGTTTCCACTCCAGCATCATTTAGCTTCTTGAAAATAAAAGACGAAATCTTATTATTCAAAACTCCCTTACCTGCAATCTGCTCCTTCTTCACTCCATTGAAGGCCGTCGCCTGGTCTTTATAGCTTGAGATAATAAGATTTTCATCCTCTGTAGTATAGATGTCTTTAGCTTTTCCCGAATATATTAATTGTTTGGACATTTTAAAGTTCGCCTTTCGTATTTCTTTACATCATTTTAACACAATGGATTTTAAAAATCAAATATTTCACGAACGTATATTGGACATTTATCTAAAAAGGTATAGAAACTAGCAAACTCTCTTCTTACTTCTACACGATTTTAGATACAAAATAAAAAGCAACACGACTAGCATGTTGCTTCCTTCTAGATTTTCTCTTTAATTGCTTTTAATACATCAGCCACGCTTTGGAGATGATCGATTTCTTCATCACTGATTTCAATTCCAAATTCATCCTCAATTGTTAGGACAAATTCCATCAAATCTACTGAATCAGCATCTAAATCATCCTTCAAACTCAAGTTTTCAGTAACTACAAAGTCCTCTCCTTGACGTTCTTGGATGATGGTCACGATACGGTCAAAAATTTGTTGTTCTGTCATATTATTCTCCTTATTCCTCTGAAAATTCACGAGCGGTTTGGGCAACTACATCTGTCTCAAGCATGGTACGAATCTGGCGTATTGTACTATAGACAGCCTTGGCATCACTTGAGCCATGAGTCTTAACTACTGGTGCCTTAACACCAAACAAAACTGCGCCTCCAACATCTGAATAGTTGAGCTGTTTTTTCAAACCTCTGAGATTATCCTTAAGAAGGAGAGCGCCTAGCTTAGCTCTAAGCCCCCCACCTGCAATAGCATTTTTTAGCAAGCCCATGATACCCATAGCAGTCCCTTCAATAGCTTTGAGTACAGCGTTTCCCGTGAAACCATCTGTTACGACTACATCAGCGACTCCATCCATCAAATCACGCGCTTCCACGTTCCCAATAAAGTTTAAGCTTTCATCAGCTAACAATAGTTCATAAGTTTCCTTACGAAGTGGGTCTCCCTTACTGCTCTCTGTCCCGTTATTAAGTAAACCTACACGAGGTTTATCAATTCCACGAACATTTTTAGCATAGAAGGAGCCTAGGATGGCATATTGATGAAGGTGATGGGCTGTATTTTCTGCATTGGCACCAAGATCAAGCATATCAAAGCCTTTTCCATCAATAGTTGGCAATGTTGACATCAATCCAGGTCGATCGATATTTTTGATACGACCAACGATGAAGAATCCCGCTGCCAACAAGGCACCTGTATTTCCTGCAGAAAGAACAGCATCTGCCTCTCCATCTTTGACAGCCTTGGCCGCCAATATCATGCTGGCATTTTTCTTCTTACGGATAGCTTTTGTAGGTTCATCATCAGAATTTATTTTTTCATCTGTATGGATAATGCTGACACGCTCTGCGGCTGTTAGATATTGTTTGATTTTACTTTCGTCTCCGTAAAGTTGAATCTCAATATCTGAAAAGTCAGCAAGGGCTTGATTAACTCCCTCTACAATAGCTTGTGGTGCGTAATCGCCACCCATTGCATCTACTGCGATTTTTTTCATTTGTTTTCCTCTTTCAGTAGTTGTCCCCAATCTGCTAGGGAATCAATAAACTTCTTTGATTTTAGGTGAATTCCAACATACTCTTCGTAAATCTGGTCCATAAACTTACGCAATTCTTGCTTGATTTCTGACTTAAGAGAAATAGTCTCCAAGGTCTCAAAATCAATGGCTTGAAATTGATTGAGCAGATAAGGAATATTGGGATTTAGATGACATCGTTTCTCATCTTCATGGTAATGATCGGGACAAAGACAACCCCCGTATTTAAAGGAGAAGTCAAAGGCCTGACCCACGCGATGACAAAAAGTACACTCATTAAAATTAAGACTGATTCCAAAACGTGTCAATATTTGAATTTCAAAAATATTGGTCAAAACTTGATAATCCAGACCCTCTTCCATCAGCTCTAAAGTCTTTTGCAAAAAAGCAAATAAGGGAGCATCTTCTTGATTATCCTGCAAACTCGCATCTGCCAAGGCTGCAACGTAAGTCGCATAAGCCATAACAAAGAGGTCACTATTGATTTTCGGAAAAGTCTTCACCTCATGATAATCTTCTATATAACTAAGTCCATCGTCATTGACTTTTAGGAGAAAATGGGCTAAGACTAAAGGTTGAATGACAGGAGCTAGTTTGGATTGGCCGGCGTGTTTGACAAAAAACATGCGCTTCCCTGCCTGTTCTGTAAAGATTTTAACAAGCTTATCATCCTCTCGAAAGTTTCGATTGTAAAGTACTAAACCCTGACTCGTAATTGATTGAATCATGCTTCTCTCATGTACTCCTCAAGTCGTTTCATGGCTTCTCTGATGGTTTCCATGCTAGCTGCATAAGATAGGCGAACATAGCCTTCTCCATACTGTCCAAAGGCAGCACCTGGGATAAAGGCAACAGCCTTCTTCTGGGCAAAATCCTTCAGAAAAGCAAAGGAGTCTTGACTATAGCCTGCTGGAATCTTAGCAAAGATATAAAAAGCACCGTCCGGCTTGATGATTTCAAAACCAAGTTTAGTCATCTTCTCAATAATATAGTCCCGACGCTGGATATATTCCTTCTTCATGGGTTCTGCATCGTTCTTACCTGCTGTCAATGCTTCCACAGCAGCATGTTGCGCCATGGTGTTTGCAGCAGTTACCAAATACTGATGACTCTTGATGAGTTGAGCCGTAAAGTTTGCTGGTGCAAAGATAAATCCTAGACGCCAACCTGTCATGGCATGGGATTTGGACAGGCCATTGATGATAATGGCCTGATCTCTCAACATAGTTCCCAAAGATACATGATTTTCCCCTGTATAGGTCAATTCTGAGTAGACTTCATCACAGACTACGAAAATCTCATACTTGCGTAAAACAGCTGCCAAGGCTTCTAATTGCTCGCGACTATAAGTAATTCCTGTAGGGTTGGCTGGATAGTTGAGAATAACTGCCTTGAGCTTGTCACCTTGCTCTAAAATCGCTTTTTCTAGCATTTCTGGAGTTAAGACAAAACCATTCTCAGTCGTATCAATCTCGACAATCTCTGCACCAACTAGATTAACTATTGGCTCATAGCCTGGATAGGCAGGAGCTGGCAAGAGAACCTTGTCTCCTTCCTCCAAAATAGCTGTCAGAGTGGCTGATAGAGCCTCTGTCGCACCAATGGTGACCAAGATTTCATTCTCTGGATTATAGTCTAGCTGATATTTCTCTTTTACAAAATCACTCGCCGCCTGACGCAATGTCAACAAACCACTCATCCCTGTATAGTAGGATTGATCTTGGTCAATGGCTCGCTTTGCAGCCTCCTTCACATGATCTGGCGTTGTAAAATCTGGTTCTCCCAAGGTCAATCGTAGGACACCAGGAATCTCTGAAATAGCCTGGTCAAATTGACGAATCAAGGAAACTTGTATCTTATCTAATTGTTTATTAAAGCGTTTGGTTAAGTCCATATATATCCTCCTTGATCAAAGAACATATATCTATTATACTACAAAAGCTCCCTGACCGCAAAATTCCATTTTGAGTTAATCCTTTCTGATTTCTATTTTACTTTTTTGATGGATAAGCTTATAATAAGAAGTGCTTATTTTCGGAGGTTTTTATGTCATTTCTATCAAAAAATTGGGCTGGACTTTTGGTCTGTCTTATCATATCTATCATTTCTTGGACGTTAGGAAGCTTCTTGCCTGTTGTAGGAGCACCAGTTTTTGCTATTTTTATCGGTATGTTTCTCCATCCCTTTCTATCTAGCTACAAACAACTGGATGCAGGCTTGACTTATAGCTCCAAAAAGCTGCTTCAGTATGCCGTTATCTTACTTGGTTTTGGACTCAATATATCTCAAGTTTTCGCAGTTGGAAAATCTTCCCTCCCTGTTATCCTTTCAACCATTTCTATCGCTTTAATTGTAGCTTTCTTTTTCCAACGCTTGTTTAACCTTGATACCAAGCTAGCTACCTTGGTTGGTGTAGGCTCTTCTATCTGTGGCGGTTCTGCCATTGCTGCGACAGCTCCTGTTATTCACGCCAAGGAAAAAGAAGTGGCCCAAGCAATCTCAGTTATCTTTTTCTTCAATGTCTTGGCAGCTCTTATCTTTCCAACTCTAGGTTCTTGGCTCCATCTTTCCAACGAAGGTTTTGCTCTCTTTGCGGGTACTGCAGTCAACGATACTTCCTCTGTGACAGCTACTGCTAGCGCCTGGGATAGCCTTTACCAAAGCAATACTCTCGAGTCTGCCACTATTGTCAAACTGACACGCACCCTGGCTATTATCCCTATTACTCTCTTCCTCTCCTACTGGCAGAGCCGTCAACAAGGTAACAACCAAGGAGTGAAGCTTAAAAAAATCTTCCCCGTTTTCATTCTCTACTTCATCCTAGCTTCTCTGCTAACTACTCTTCTCATATCATTCGGTGTCAGCAATAGTTTCTTTCACCTCTCAAGCAACTCTCCAAATTCCTCATCATTATGGCAATGAGTGCTATTGGTCTCAAAACCAACCTCATTGCTATGATCAAATCCAGTGGAAAATCCATTCTTCTTGGAGCCCTTTGCTGGTTTGCTATCATCCTGACTAGTCTTGCCATGCAATCACTCATCGGTATCTTTTAATAAAAAAAGTAGCTTTTCAGCTACTTTTTTATTGTTCTAGAATCAATCGTGTATGTTCTTTCTTAATACAACGATTCATCACAATATCTTCACATCCGCCAGCTCGGAGAATTTCTTCTGCCTCTTTATTTTCAAGACCAAGTTGGGCCCAGAAAATCTGTGCATCTGCTTGTAGAAAGTCACGTGCAACATCTGGTAAAAACTCGCTACGACGGAATACATCCACAATATCTACATGAAAAGGAATCTCAGCAAGACTTGCATAAGCCTTTTCTCCAAGAATTTCCTGGCCTGCTAATTTCGGATTGACTGGAATGATTCTATATCCTCGAGACTGCATCTCCTTGGATACACGATTACTAGTTGTTTCCTCGCGATCCGACAGACCTACTACAGCTACCGTTTTGCTAGTTGTTAAATACTGACGTACTACGCCATCACTAGGGTTTTTGAATAGTTCGCTCATGCAAAACCTCCTTTTTCAACCAGTATAGCATATTTTACTAATACTAGCTAATTTCTGATATAAAAAATCTTCTTAAACCCTATAAACAGATTTAAGAAGATTCATTTTTAAATTTTATCTTGTTGCTTTATAAGCAAGTTGCTCTCCATGTTGCTTCACAAACTCTTCCATTTCTGAATCAGGAATTTGACGAAGGTACAAGTTAGAACGGATAGTTTCATCTTCTTCACGACAAGTAGAAAGTACTAAGTATTTATCTGAAGCATTGATCTTAATATTTGGATTCTTAGTACGTGATGCCTCATAAATATTATTTAATTGGGTAGTAAAGTCCTCATCGTCCTTAAAGCTTGTACGGTAGAAAGCAGTTTCTTCAGGAACAATGACCAAGCCCATCGCTTCGTAATAATACTTACGTTCAGGTGTTTCAATTACTACATATGGATGTTTATCAAAATATTCTTGACTATCATAGTAATTAACGTCGTTAAACATACGGTGGTCACCTACTTTGCTTCCACGAGCATGACCAAATAACCATGTCAAACGATCACTAAAGTCTTTCTTATTATCCATGTCCATGAAAACAGTTCCTAAATAAGGCTGGTTTCCACCCTCAAAAAGTCTTATCCAAGTAGGTAGAGTTATCACTAGTCTGTACAACCGGCTCATCTAACTCAGTACCAGGAGCATAAACATAAGCAATAGCTTCCGAATTCACTCCTGTTAGTTGAGCAAAACGATTAGCCAAATACTCTTTTTTTCCTCTTTACTAGGACTATATTTTTGATTCTTGTTCAGTGGTTGTTGTGGTAGTTGTTTCTGCCACTTGATTTGTTGTTGAATTACTATTAAACGGATTAAAGACAGTAAATCCAAGAATAAGCGCAACAACAGCTACAAAGCCAAATAAGAGCCCAAGTACCTTACCTTTAGAAGTCGGGGTTTTCTTTGCTCGATTCATAAATCAGTATTCTCCTAAGTATTAGTTTTTTTGTCTAAAAAAATATCACTGAACCCGAAGACTCAGTGATATTTTTCTTTAAGAGCTAATTAATTATAATTATTTAACTGCGCTTGTTTTTTTGGAAGTGCTTTACCAGCTTGTTTAGAGTCAGCTTTACCAGCTTTAGCTGCAGCACCTGCTTTGCTTTCTGAGTTTTTTTAGCTTCATCTTTGTTAGCTGCTGCACCTGGTTTAGCACCGTTGTTAGCTGCACCTGGTTTAGCACCGTTGTTAGCTGCATCAGCTGATTCAGCTACTGCACCATGGTTAAGAGCTTTATCTTCTTGATCACGCATGTCTTTTGTTTTGTTGTCTTGAACGCCTGTTGCATCGTTCCAGTATTTACCTTCAGCCATAGCTGTTTTACGGTATGCATCTTGAAGACGAGCTACATATTTGTTACGTACAACGTTACGAGCTTCAGCACGAGCTGCTTCAACTTTTGCAACGTAAGTTTCGTAAAGGTGACCTGATCCGTATGCTTCAAGAGCTTGTTTAGCTGCTACAACTGCTGGATCATTTTCAGCTTCTGCGTTGATTTCAGCATCGTGTTTTGCAACTTGTGTGTTTGCTTCGTCAGCAAGGTCACGTTCTGAAACATAGTGTTTTTGGATTAATGCATTTGAGCTATATGAGTTGTCAGATGCAAATGCTGGAGCTGCTGCTGAGAATACAGCAAGAGCTGCTACTGATGATAATAAAACTTTCTTCATTGTTTTATCTCCTCTTTTATTTATTAATTTAATTTATAAGGGAATACCTTACTACCAATAGTATATCACATAAAATAATGCTGTCAAGCATTTTTAAAATAATTTTTAAGTTTTTAAAAAAAAATTAGTAAAGAAATAGTAAAAACTAAATCTGATTAAATAGTTCGCTCAATGCTAAACAATGGTGATAGTGGGCGTTTTTCATGGATACGAATAATCGCATCTCCCAGGAGGTGGGCGATTGAAATTTGCTCAATCTTATCAATCAAACGTTCTTCAGGAAGGTAAATCGTATCTAAAACCACCAACTTTTTGATAGCAGAATTTTGGATGTTCTCCAAAGCTGGCCCTGATAATACTGGGTGAGTACAGCTAGCATATACTTCCACAGCTCCAGCTTCAGCCAAAGCATCGGCTGCATGACAAATGGTCCCAGCTGTATCAATCATATCGTCAATCAAGATACAAGTTTTGCCTTCTACCTTACCAATGATATTCATCACTTCACTAGTATTCATCTTGTCTACACTTCGACGTTTATCAATAATGGCAATTGGTGTTTTCAAAAATTCCGCCAACTTACGGGCACGTGTTACACCACCGTGGTCTGGACTAACCACCACGTAGTCTGATCCAACCATACCACGACGCTCAAAGTAATCTGCAATCAGAGGAGCTCCCATCAAATGATCTACAGGAATATCAAAGAATCCTTGAATCTGTGCCGCGTGTAAATCAATAGTTAGCAAGCGATCAACTCCCGCAACCTCTAGCATATTTGCAACGAGTTTTGCAGTGATTGGCTCACGCGCTCTTGCCTTTCTATCCTGACGTGCATAACCATAATAAGGCATAACAACGTTGACAGATTCTGCACTGGCGCGCTTCAAAGCGTCTACCATAATCAAAATCTCAAGCAAGTTGTCATTAACAGGTGAGCTTGTTGACTGTAAAATATAAACATGCTTACCACGAATAGACTCTGCTATATTGACCTGAATTTCACCGTCTGAAAATTGGCGAACACTTGATTTCCCCAATTCCATTCCAATCTCTTGCGCCACACGCTCTGCTAATTCTCTATTTGAAGAAAGGGCAAAGAGCTTTAAATCAGAAAAAGACATGATTCCCTCCACTTTTTGTATCACTTGTGTTTTTTTGCGACATTTCCACCTACCATTGTAGCGCTTTTTTCTCTATTTTTCAACAAAAATAAAACAAGGATAAACATTCTATCCTTGTCTCTATTTTATTAAGAACTCTCTTTAGTCAGCATATCATTGTGCTTGTCCACAAAATGAACAGCCTTATAAAAACTATAGAGTGTAATTGCAGTTACAAGAGGAAAAGCAAGTGGTACCTCTGTTTCCAACTCGACAATTGGGGAATTAAATAAAAAGTGTGTCCCAAAAGCCAAGCCCAATTAGCTAAAACCAGGTTTTATCATTGCCTTCTGACCTCTATAAGCTCTGTATAGTAAATAAATACCTAATATAGCAAGACCTGAAAACGTCCAATGTGAGGCAATCGCTGAGGTTACACGCTCTAAAATTCTAGACAATGTATATGCCAAATCTTCTGATAAGTCCGTACGAATATAGCTGATATCCTCAATTATTTGAAATCCTAAACCTGAAGCTATCCCCAATAAGATTACTGATTTTAATTTCTTCACAGGAATCAAATACAAACAAAGGCAAGTGGCAATAATTTCAAAGGTTCCTCTACAAGAGGAGCGACAATCGCATTTTCCAAGGCGTTCAAAAAAGAACTGTCTGGGAAACGATCGGTTAGTAAATTATGTATATAGGTATTTGCAAAACTAGATAGCCAACCTTAAACAAGCCACCTAGCAAGGACAGGGTTAATGCCTTCTTTGATGTTTCCCATCTTTTCCCAATACGATATCGACAATAAATAGCTGACATCATATAAAAAAGTGCAACGAGGATAGAAAGTCCCATCACTCCATATTCCGTTCCAGACATCGAACCATCTATATAGTACAAGGTCTCATACTGTAAACCAATACACATTAATAAAATAAAAACAAATACATAATATTTTTCTTCATACACTATCTTTCTAAAATCTATCCTTATAATTCTACTACTATCATTCTCCCTGTATCTACATCATAGACTGCGCCTGAAATAATAACATCATCTGGAATTAAGGGGGCATTCTCGCAGCAATTTCATATCCTCTCGAACACTCTCATCGATGTCTTGAAACGGTAAAAAGTCCTGCCCAGATACATCAACTCCCAATTCACATTTTAGATGCTCTTGAAAATCCTCGTTATTGAAGGTTTGAGCCCCACAGTCTGTATGATGAAGAACCACAATTTCTCTTGTCCCCATTTGTTGTTGGGAAATTACAAGTGAACGAATCATATCCTCAGTCACTCGACCACCCGCATTCCTTAAGATATGAGCATCTCCAAGAGCTAACCCTAGAGCTGGTGCTACGTGTAAACGCGAATCCATACAAGTTACGATTGCAACCTTTGTCTTAGGTTTAATGGATAAGTGCAAATCTCCATGTAGCTCTACATAGGCTTGATTAGCTTTTAAAAAATTTTCAAAATAGGACATGACAACTCACTTTCTAGTCTGCCAGATAATTTGAACACCAAATTATTTATCTCCTATCTTACCATCTTTTCTTTGTCTTGTCAGCTGTCAACTTTCATATAAAAAACTGGGACAGAGACATCCAGCAACTAGCTTGGGTTTCTGTCCTAGTTTTTTTAATATTATGAGCCTTTTTGGATATACTTGTTAAGAGAGCCTGCAAAGCTCTGAAGATTGAGACTTTGTACATAGACTTCACCGGTACCTCGGAAGGTATTCACCACTCCTTCACCCGTACCTATAGACTGCCAGAAGCCATTTTCTAAGTGGATATTATAGTCCAGAGATTGACTCCAAGCTACCACATGGGCATTGTCGATGGTTATTTCTTGGTTTTGCAGCTCAATTTTCTTAATAGAGCCAAAGGCATTGGCCAAAAGAGTTCCCTGACCTTGGGTTGTCATCACAAAGAGACCGCCTTGCCCTCCGAACAGAGCTTTCCCAATAGACTGGCGCTCCATTGTATAGAAAGCTGTACCATCAAGAGCTAAAAAGGCCCCATCATTCAATCGGTACTGCTTTTCACCTAGCTCAAGAGCAATCACTTGACCAGGAGTATCTGGTGCTAAAGCAAGGTTTCCGTTGTCAGACTCTGCAACAGCTTGAGTGATAAAGGTACTTTCACCAGAAACCATTGAACGCCCTACAGCTTTGACAAAACGTCCCAAACCAGAACCGCTTGCATTGAGCTGGGTATTGAGACTTACATTAGGTGTATGGTAGACCATGCTACCGCGCTGAATAAAGACCGTTTCCCCCTGATTGAGCGACAACTCTACCAAAGGAAACTGCATGTGACTATCCATAGAAAATTTCATCAGAAATTCCTCCTTATTTTTAATAAATGTTAGCAATAAAATAATTAGTCATCTAAAACTGACCATAACGATTAGGAGAATACCTTTCAAGACTTCCTGAATAGTCGTCACCCCAATCACCTGAATTTCCTTAGGTGGTTTAATGCCAGTCAAAGAATTTTTCGGTACATAGATTTTTGTAAATCCAAGTTTAGAAGCTTCATTGATGCGTTGCTCGATACGATTGACCCGTCGGATTTCTCCCGTTAAACCCAATTCTCCCACAAAACATTCTTGGGGATTGGTTGGCTTGTCCTTGTAACTAGAAGCAATAGCAACTGCAACAGCCAGGTCAATAGCAGGTTCATCTAATTTGACACCACCAGCTGATTTGAGATAGGCGTCCTGATTTTGAAGGAGCAAGCCTGCCCGTTTTTCTAAAACAGCCATAATCAGACTTGCACGATTGAAATCAAGCCCTGTCGTCGTACGCTTAGCATTTCCAAACATAGTCGGTGTCACCAAGGCCTGTACTTCAGCAAGAATAGGACGTGTTCCTTCCATGGTCACCACGATGGACGAACCAGTCGCTCCATCCAAGCGTTCTTCCAGAAATACCTCACTTGGATTGAGAACCTCAACCAAGCCACCTGACTGCATCTCAAAAATCCCAATCTCATTGGTCGAACCAAAACGGTTTTTGACAGCTCTCAAGATACGGAAGGTATGGTGGCGCTCCCCTTCAAAGTAAAGAACCGTATCTACCATATGCTCCAACATTCGAGGTCCCGCCAAAGTTCCTTCCTTGGTCACATGCCCTACGATAAAGATAGCAATGTTATTAGTCTTGGCCAGCTGCATGAGTTCAGCTGTCACCTCGCGTACTTGGGAAACAGAGCCTTGAACCCCTGAAATCTCAGGAGACATAATGGTTTGGATGGAGTCGATGATGAGAAAATCTGGCTGGATACGTTCCACTTCTGCTCGTACGCTCTGCATATTGGTCTCTGCATAGAGATAAAACTCGCTATCGATATCCCCCAAGCGCTCTGCACGGAGTTTAATCTGTTGAGCAGACTCTTCACCACTGACATAAAGAACCGTTCCAACTTGAGACAGCTGGGTTGATACTTGTAAGAGAAGGGTTGATTTTCCAATCCCTGGATCCCCACCGATAAGGACAAGACTTCCCGGTACCACACCCCCACCGAGTACACGGTTGAATTCCTCCATCTCCGTCTTGGTTCGATTGACATTAATAGAAGTTACTTCAGCCAATTTCATGGGCTTGGTTTTCTCACCCGTCAAGGACACCCGTGCATTCTTGACCTCTGCAACCTCAACTTCTTCTACAAAAGAAGACCAAGACCCACAGTTTGGACACCGTCCTAGATACTTAGGTGAATTATATTCACAATTTTGACACACAAATGTCGCCTTTTTCTTTGCGATAATAAACCTCTTTCTAAATCTCTACCTCACACTCAATCACTTGGCAAAAATCAATCTTCTCATTTGGTACAAACTGCCGTATTAGCATTCGATGGGCTACAACTACCACAGTTTGATGTTCCCGATACTTAGCCATGCATTCTAGAAAACGAGACTTCATCTCTACAGCTGTCTCATATTGAACAGGAGAATTTGGGAGCAACTCCCCCTTGTTTTCTAAAAACAGACATCTAGCTGTTTCAAAGTTCTCTATACCTGTTTCATAAACCTGCCATTCATGCAATAATGGCTCTACCCTCAAAGGAAGGCCAGTAGCACAGGATACATAAAAAGCCGTTTCTAAAGCTCGCGTCACTGCAGAAGACACCAGGATATCAGCTGAGCCAAACAAAGGATTTATGCAAAATTCTTGAGCTTGTTGTCTTCCTTTCACCGATAAAGGGGCCAAATCTATCCCGAATCCAGTATAGGAACGCTCCTCTAACTCACGGTAATCTGGCTCTCCATGACGGATAAAAATAATTTTCATATTAAGATCCCCATAAAACTATTAATTCTCCTTGGTAGCTGCCAAAACGGAAGCCTTAACACAGCCATTGCCATCTACCCCTATAAACTCTATGCTTTAGCACCGTTTCCCTCTAAAAAATCTTTTAAATCTGGATTAGTAAAGCAAGAAGCCCGACGCTTCTCAAAGATACGAGAAGATACAAGCAGCAAGCCGGTCACAAATTTCTTCTTTCTGTCTTTTCTCCCCCGTCAAGGACACACGCGCATTCTTGACCTCTGCAACCTCAACCTCCTCAACAAAAGAAGACCAAGAACCACAGTTTGGACAGCACCCTAAATACTTGGGGGAATTATATTCACAATTTTGACACACAAATGTTGCCTTTTTCTTTGCGATAATAAATCTCTTTCTATATCTCTATCTCACATTCAATCACTTGGCAAAAATTAATCTTCTCATTTGGTACAAACTGGCGCATGAGCATTCCGTGAGTTACAATGATAATAGTTTTATAATTTTTATATTTTTCCAAAGCACTTAAAAAACGATGACGCATCTCTAGATCAGTTTCATAGCGATAAGGAGAATCTTCAGATAAAACTCCTTGATGTTTTAGATAATATTCATGAGCTACCAATACACTAGTTAAATCAGAGTTAGTGCCATCTAAGTCTGGACGCCACTCATGAAAAAACGGCTCCACAAATAAGTCCAATCCTGTTTCAACTGCTATATAATGTGCTGTTTCTAAAGCCCTCGTTACAGACGATGAAATAATAATCTCTGCCTTTTCAAAACATGCGGTTTTAGCAACTTCTTTTGCCAGACTGCGACCTTTTCCTGTCAATGGTGCTAAATCACGACCAAAACCACTATAGAGTTGCGGATTTTCAAGTTTATCAAGCATACTATAATCTGGCTCCCCATGACGGACAAAGATAATCTTCATCTTAGTGCCCAGTTGATCCAAACCCACCAGTACGAACGCCGTCTGCCTCATCTCCATCTGCGATTAAAAATGGTGCAAAGACAGCCTGAACTACACGTTCTCCAACTTCAAGAACAACTTCTTGATCTGTGATGTTCTTCATCTGAGCAAAGATCTGGCCTTCATTTCCCGGATTACCATAATAGTCTCCATCAATGACACCCACAGAGTTAATCAAGACCAAACCTTTTTTACGAGGATTTGATGAACGGTCATAAAGATAGAGCACTTCAGTCGGCTGCATATAAGCCTTAACACCCGTTGGGACGAGTACAATCTCTCCTGGAGCGAGAACCGTACGCTCCGCAACCTTTAAGTCGTACCCAGCTGCATGCGCTGTCTCACGCTTTGGTAGCAAATTTTCATCTGTAAAACTAGAAACTAATTCAAAACCACGGATTTTCATAATCTTCTCTTTTCTATTATCATTTATTCTAGGCTATTTTATCTTATTTATTCGAAAAATGCACGAAAAATCCTCTATTAAAGTACTTTATCCTATCAATAAGTTTTCTAGAAAATCATATAAAAAAAACATTAAAGATTTATTAAATACCCTTATCTACATTTTTTCGAACAAGCCTATTTTTTTAGTAGCATAGTTTAAGCTATTTTCTTTAAAGCACGAAAAAAGAGCACACAATTCATATCGCTTAGGGCTGCTGGATTCCTCCCCTGACCCGCTTCACGCAGAACTGTTGCTCCATTGTTTATTATACCACATTCTCCTCTATTTTTAAAGAGAAATTATTTTTTACGTCTATTACGGAAAAAGTCCTGCATAATCCCTGCGCACTCATCCTCTAAAATCCCCGTTTCAACCTCTACGCGGTGATTGAGACGTTCATCCGTCAAGATATCGTACAGACTCCCAGCAGCACCAAATTTTTGGTTCTTAGCCCCGTAAACAACCTTTGGAATACGAGCAAGACCAATTGCCCCACTACACATAACACAAGGCTCAATGGTCACAAAAAGCGTACAATCGAGCAAGCGCCAGCTATCTTCCCTAAGATTAGCATTCTCAATGGCCATAATTTCCGCATGCATGACCGCACGTTGCAACTCCTCTCGCGCATTGTGTCCTCTCCCAATGACTTTCCGTCCTTGACAATGACACAACCGATCGGGATTTCATCATGCTCTAAAGCAATCTCTGCCTCTTTTAAGGCCTCTCTCATAAAAGCTTCTTTTTCTTCAAGCGTGTAATTCATCTCTTCTCTCTTCCTAGCTATCAATTCTATCATTATAGCATGTTTTCCTAGACAAAAAAAGAGCTCTATAATATTTGCAGAAACCAACTTTAGATAGTATTCAATCTCTGGTTTGTAGAAAAAATGTTATAAAAAGAGTATAATAGTAGCAAAATTGAGAGAAACATTAGAAATCATGAACTGAGAGTAATGGAGACAACTGATACAAAATATCCAAATCTGTCGGAAGATTTTTAACCATAAGTCTCCAAGAGATGATTATCCTGAAATTTAAATAATAAACAAGATGAAAGGGTAACTAATGCAATTAGAATTTTTACAGGATGAACCAAAACTTACCTTGATGTTTCCATATAAAGATACATTTAATAGAGTAGGGGGACCATCCATAATATCTATATCTATTATGATTCTCTGGATTCTGAAGCGTCTGATGACTTACAATACTGATTTTGCAGACAAGATTGTTATGGCGGTAGCGCTGATTTATGCTCCCCTCCTTATATGGTTTATGGGGTATTACCTCTTCATAAATGGAGTAAAATTAGAAATTTATAAAAACAATATTGTTCAGTATTATACCTATAGCAGTAGAGGCCCCAGCCTATTACATTATCAATTTGGACTTCAAGATATCGAACAAATAACCATTAAAAAGCGTCCTTTTAGTTGCGTAAAGTTAAGCATAAAAATTAGAAATCCTATTTTTTTAGAAGGACATGAAAAAAAACTAAATAAGCTAGTCAGTGTCAGTATCATCACAGCTAAACTAAAGGCTGATGCTTTTATGCACGAAATGAAGCTATTTCAAAGTGATAAATCAGATAATCAAGTTATCAACTAAGTTGATTCATATAAAATTCAAGTTTGTCTAACTTACAAATTCTCAAGAAAATAGTTCACTGAAGAGGTTGGGATCAGAAATCCCAACCTCATTTTTTCTTAGTCTTAAAAGTAAAGAAGCCACATAAATATGACTTAAAAGCTGACAAAAAAAGCCACCGAATGCGGTGACTTCATAGGGAGATTATTATGAAAAAGAAAAGTTTAGGAAATTTGTTACAACAAGTTAGGAGGTCTTCTTGTAACTGTCTATAGTATATCCGACCTGTCTTAAACAAATCTTAAAAAATCTCCTATGACCAAACACTTTCTAAAATATTTGTCTGTTCACGACCAGGACCTACTGAGAATGTTGAAATACGAACACCCACCAATTCGCTAACACGGCGAACATAGTTACGTGCATTTTCAGGAAGCTCTTCCAAATTACGTACTCCAGTGATATCTTCAGACCAACCAGGCAATTCTTCGTAGATTGGTTTACAACGTTTCAATTGTTCAAGGCTAGCTGGATAGTAATCAATACGTTGACCATCAAGATCATAGGCTACACAGATTTTTACTGTATCCAAGCCACTCAAAACATCGATAGAGTTCAAAGAGAGATTTGTGATACCAGAAACACGACGGCTATGACGCATGACAACTGAGTCGAACCAACCTACACGACGTGGGCGGCCTGTAGTTGTTCCATATTCATGACCAATTTCACGGATACGATCGCCAACTTCATCAAAAAGCTCAGTTGGGAAAGGACCATCACCTACACGACTTGTATAAGCCTTACATACACCGACAACTTTGTCAATCTTGCTTGGACCTACTCCAGAACCAATTGTCACACCACCAGCTACTGGGTTTGATGAGGTAACAAATGGATAGGTACCTTGGTCAATATCTAGCATAACACCTTGAGCACCTTCAAAGAGTACACGCTTACCATTATCAAGCGCATCGTTCAAGATAACAGAAGTATCAGTCACATATTGCTTGATTTGTTGGCCATATTCATAGTATTCTTCAAAGATATCATCAACTGACATAGCTTTGCTATCATACAATTTTTCGAAAAGACGATTCTTTTCAGCAAGATTACGTTCTAAACGTTCACGGAAAATTTCTTTATCCAAAAGATCCGCAATACGAATTCCAACACGAGCTGCCTTGTCCATATAGGCTGGACCAATTCCTTTAATTGTCGTCCCAATCTTGTTATCACCCTTAGCTTCTTCTTGAAGACGGTCTAATTCAATGTGATAAGGTAAAATAACATGGGCACGATCAGAAATTCTAAGATTGTCTGTAGTAACGCCTTCCTCATGGAGGTAAGATAACTCTTTCACAAGAGATTTAGGGTTGACAACCATCCCATTACCAATTACAGAGATTTTTTCTGGGAAGAAAATACCTGAAGGAATCAAGTGCAATTTAAATTTCTTACCATCAATAACAATGGTGTGGCCTGCATTGTCTCCACCTTGGTAACGAGCAATCACTTCCGCATTAGCTGAAAGAAAATCTGTAATTTTCCCTTTACCTTCATCACCCCATTGGGTACCTACAACAACAACTGAAGTCATAATAAATTTTCGTCTGAGCCAAAAGGCTCGTCCTTTCTCATATACATGGTGGGACTCTCACCCACAATAATATCTTACAATTCATTATAATAAAGTTTACGCTTTTTTTCAAGACCAAAAACTTTAAACATAAAGAAAACCTATACAATTTTTAAAAAATAAAAGTATAAAAAAAGAAATAAATGTAAAAATACCTGAAATAAATTAAAATGTTCGTAATTAAAAAATTATTACTAACAATACCTAAGATCATAGACCTGCAAAAATTGCATCAAATACAAACGATAAGAGGTAAAATAATGATATGAGATAAAGTCACTCATATTAGAAATTTTATAACGAACAATATAATAGAGCAAAAACTTAAGATGAAAAGTCTCCCATTCAGATTCAGAAAAACCACAATCACTGTATTCATCCTGAATACTACTATAAAAATCTAAAAATTCTACATAAAGCTTATCAAGAATCATTTAAATACTCCATTTCATTTTTATAAAAAAAGTATAACAAAACTGTAGATAAATCGAACAAAAAAATCTCAAATGTCTGAAAAAACATTTGAGATGATTATAGATAGTTAATTATTGACTTCATAAGCAATAAAAAAAACGTTCCTAGGAACGTTTAAATACTCCGCCAGTAGGACTCGAACCTACGACATCATGATTAACAGTCATGCGCTACTACCAACTGAGCTATGGCGGATAAAAGCTAAGCGACTTCCATATCTCACAGGGGGCAACCCCCAACTACTTCCGGCGTTCTAGGGCTTAACTGCTGTGTTCGGCATGGGAACAGGTGTATCTCCTAGGCTATCGTCACTTAACTTTGAGTCATACATACTCAAAATTGAATATCTTTCAAATTTCAAGAAAACCTTCGCTTTCATATTCTCAGTTACTTTGGATAAGTCCTCGAGCTATTAGTATTAGTCCGCTACATGTGTCGCCACACTTCCACTTCTAACCTATCTACCTGATCATCTCTCAGGGCTCTTACTGATATAAAATCATGGGAAATCTCATCTTGAGGTGGGTTTCACACTTAGATGCTTTCAGCGTTTATCCCTTCCCTACATAGCTACCCAGCGATGCCTTTGGCAAGACAACTGGTACACCAGCGGTAAGTCCACTCTGGTCCTCTCGTACTAGGAGCAGATCCTCTCAAATTTCCTACGCCCGCGACGGATAGGGACCGAACTGTCTCACGACGTTCTGAACCCAGCTCGCGTGCCGCTTTAATGGGCGAACAGCCCAACCCCTTGGGACCGACTACAGCCCCAGGATGCGACGAGCCGACATCGAGGTGCCAAACCTCCCCGTCGATGTGAACTCTTGGGGAGATAAGCCTGTTATCCCCAGGGTAGCTTTTTATCCGTTGAGCGATGGTACCTTCCATACGGAACCACCGGATCACTAAGCCCGACTTTTCGTCCCTGCTCGAGTTGTAGCTCTCGCAGTCAAGCTCCCTTATACCTTTACACTCTGCGAATGATTTCCAACCATTCTGAGGGAACCTTTGGGCGCCTCCGTTACCTTTTTAGGAGGCGACCGCCCCAGTCAAACTGCCCGTCAGACACTGTCTCCGATAGGGATCACCTATCCGGGTTAGAGTACTATAACACAAGGGTAGTATCCCAACAACGTCTCCTTCGAAACTGGCGTCCCGATCTCATAGACTCCTACCTATCCTGTACATGTGGTACAGACACTCAATATCAAACTGCAGTAAAGCTCCATGGGGTCTTTCCGTCCTGTCGCGGGTAACCTGCATCTTCACAGGTACTAAAAATTTCACCGAGTCTCTCGTTGAGACAGTGCCCAAATCATTACGCCTTTTCGTGCGGGTCGGAACTTACCCGACAAGGAATTTCGCTACCTTAGGACCGTTATAGTTACGTACGCCGTTTACTGGGGCTTCAATTCATACCTTCGCTTGCGCTAAGCACTCCTCTTAACCTTCCAGCACCGGGCAGGCGTCACCCCCTATACATCATCTTACGATTTAGCAGAGAGCTGTGTTTTTTTGATAAACAGTTGCTTGTACTTATTCACTGCGGCTGACGTAAAGTCAGCACCCCTTCTCCCGAAGTTACGGGGTCATTTTGCCGAGTTCCTTAACGAGAGTTCTCTCGCTCACCTGAGGCTACTCGCCTCGACTACCTGTGTCGGTTTGCGGTACGGGTAGAGTATGTTAAACGCTAGAAGCTTTTCTTGGCAGTGTGACGTCACTAACTTCGCTACTAAACTTCGCTCCCCATCACAGCTCAATGTTATAGAACTAAGCATTTAACTCAATTCACACCTCACTGCTTAGACAGACTCTTCCAATCGTCTGCTTAGTTAGCCTACTGCGTCCCTCCATCACTACATACTCTAGTACAGGAATATCAACCTGTTGTCCATCGGATACACCTTTCGGTCTCTCCTTAGGTCCCGACTAACCCAGGGCGGACGAGCCTTCCCCTGGAAACCTTAGTCTTACGGTGGACAGGATTCTCACCTGTCTTTCGCTACTCATACCGGCATTCTCACTTCTATGCGTTCCAGCACTCCTCACGGTATACCTTCTTCACACATAGAACGCTCTCCTACCATACCTATAAAGGTATCCACAGCTTCGGTAAATTGTTTTAGCCCCGGTACATTTTCGGCGCAGGGTCACTCGACTAGTGAGCTATTACGCACTCTTTGAATGAATAGCTGCTTCTAAGCTAACATCCTAGTTGTCTGTGCAACCCCACATCCTTTTCCACTTAACAATTATTTTGGGACCTTAGCTGGTGGTCTGGGCTGTTTCCCTTTCGACTACGGATCTTAGCACTCGCAGTCTGACTGCCGACCATAATTCATTGGCATTCGGAGTTTATCTGAGATTGGTAATCCGGGATGGACCCCTCACCCAAACAGTGCTCTACCTCCAAGAATCTCTATGTCGACGCTAGCCCTAAAGCTATTTCGGAGAGAACCAGCTATCTCCAAGTTCGTTTGGAATTTCTCCGCTACCCACAAGTCATCCAAGCACTTTTCAACGTGCCCTGGTTCGGTCCTCCAGTGCGTCTTACCGCACCTTCAACCTGCTCATGGGTAGGTCACATGGTTTCGGGTCTACGACATAATACTAAAGCGCCCTATTCAGACTCGGTTTCCCTACGGCTCCGTCTCTTCAACTTAACCTCGCATCATATCGTAACTCGCCGGTTCATTCTACAAAAGGCACGCTCTCACCCATTAACGGGCTCGAACTTGTTGTAGGCACACGGTTTCAGGTTCTATTTCACTCCCCTCCCGGGGTGCTTTTCACCTTTCCCTCACGGTACTGGTTCACTATCGGTCACTAGGGAGTATTTAGGGTTGGGAGATGGTCCTCCCAGATTCCGACGAGATTTCACGTGTCTCGCCGTACTCAGGATACTGCTAGGTACAAAGACTATTTTAAATACGAGGCTATCACTCTCTTTGGCTGATCTTCCCAAATCATTCTTCTATAGTCTTTGAGTCCACTTTGCAGTCCTACAACCCCGAAGAGTAAACTCTTCGGTTTGCCCTCCTGCCGTTTCGCTCGCCGCTACTAAGGCAATCGCTTTTGCTTTCTCTTCCTGCAGCTACTTAGATGTTTCAGTTCACTGCGTCTTCCTCCTCATATCCTTAACAGATATGGGTAACAGGTAGTACCTGTTGGGTTCCCCCATTCGGAAATCCCTGGATCATCGCTTACTTACAGCTACCCAAGGCATATCGTCGTTTGTCACGTCCTTCTTCGGCTCCTAGTGCCAAGGCATCCACCGTGCGCCCTTATTAACTTAACCTTATTTTTGACCTTTCAGTCATAAACTCTTTATTAATACTACAGCGTTTTCGGTTTATTTTCTTGTTACTATTTGATATAGATATTCAATTTTCAATGTGCATGACTTGGTAATCTCTCACCAATGGAGCCTAGCGGGATCGAACCGCTGACCTCCTGCGTGCAAAGCAGGCGCTCTCCCAGCTGAGCTAAGGCCCCACAAGACCTCTCAAGACTAAACAAGACCAATGTGCATTCCTTATCCTTAGAAAGGAGGTGATCCAGCCGCACCTTCCGATACGGCTACCTTGTTACGACTTCACCCCAATCATCTATCCCACCTTAGGCGGCTGGCTCCAAATGGTTACCTCACCGACTTCGGGTGTTACAAACTCTCGTGGTGTGACGGGCGGTGTGTACAAGGCCCGGGAACGTATTCACCGCGGCGTGCTGATCCGCGATTACTAGCGATTCCGACTTCATGTAGGCGAGTTGCAGCCTACAATCCGAACTGAGATTGGCTTTAAGAGATTAGCTTGCCGTCACCGGCTTGCGACTCGTTGTACCAACCATTGTAGCACGTGTGTAGCCCAGGTCATAAGGGGCATGATGATTTGACGTCATCCCCACCTTCCTCCGGTTTATTACCGGCAGTCTCGCTAGAGTGCCCAACTGAATGATGGCAACTAACAATAGGGGTTGCGCTCGTTGCGGGACTTAACCCAACATCTCACGACACGAGCTGACGACAACCATGCACCACCTGTCACCTCTGTCCCGAAGGAAAACTCTATCTCTAGAGCGGTCAGAGGGATGTCAAGACCTGGTAAGGTTCTTCGCGTTGCTTCGAATTAAACCACATGCTCCACCGCTTGTGCGGGCCCCCGTCAATTCCTTTGAGTTTCAACCTTGCGGTCGTACTCCCCAGGCGGAGTGCTTAATGCGTTAGCTACGGCACTAAACCCCGGAAAGGGTCTAACACCCTAGCACTCATCGTTTACGGCGTGGACTACCAGGGTATCTAATCCTGTTTGCTCCCCACGCTTTCGAGCCTCAGCGTCAGTTACAAGCCAGAGAGCTGCTTTCGCCACCGGTGTTCCTCCATATATCTACGCATTTCACCGCTACACATGGAATTCCACTCTCCCTCTTGCACTCAAGTTAAACAGTTTCCAAAGCGTACTATGGTTAAGCCACAGCCTTTAACTTCAGACTTATCTAACCGCCTGCGCTCGCTTTTACGCCCAATAAATCCGGACAACGCTCGGGACCTACGTATTACCGCGGCTGCTGGCACGTAGTTAGCCGTCCCTTTCTGGTAAGATACCGTCACAGTGTGAACTTTCCACTCTCACACTCGTTCTTCTCTTACAACAGAGCTTTACGATCCGAAAACCTTCTTCACTCACGCGGCGTTGCTCGGTCAGACTTCCGTCCATTGCCGAAGATTCCCTACTGCTGCCTCCCGTAGGAGTCTGGGCCGTGTCTCAGTCCCAGTGTGGCCGATCACCCTCTCAGGTCGGCTATGTATCGTTGCCTTGGTGAGCCGTTACCTCACCAACTAGCTAATACAACGCAGGTCCATCTGGTAGTGGTGCAATTGCACCTTTTAATTGACTATCATGCAATAATCAATATTATGCGGTATTAGCTATCGTTTCCAATAGTTATCCCCCGCTACCAGGCAGGTTACCTACGCGTTACTCACCCGTTCGCAACTCATCCGCTCGGTGCAAGCACCAAGCTTCAGCGTTCTACTTGCATGTATTAGGCACGCCGCCAGCGTTCGTCCTGAGCCAGGATCAAACTCTCATTAAAAGTTTGAGTTCTCACTCATTTCTGTCACTGACAGATTTATTGTTTTTTCATTGTTCAGTACTACAACAGTTTGTTGTAGTGCCCTGCACATTGGTTCGTCTTGTTCAGTTTTCAAAGGTCTTTGTCTCTCACTTCTCTTGTGAGCGACAACTATATTAGTATATCACAGCTTCTTTCCGTTGTCAATAGCTTTTTCAAACTTTTTTCAACTTCTACTGCAACATACTCATAGTCCGTACGGGATTCGAACCCGTGTTACCGCCGTGAAAAGGCGGTGTCTTAACCCCTTGACCAACGGACCTCGAGCTTTTCAACTCTTTCTATTATACCTACTTTTTCTCCCTTGTCAACAGATTTAACTAAATTTTTTAAATTTTTTATGTTAGGCTAAATACAATGAATTTAAAAAGAGAGGATTAACGATTTCCTCTCTTTATTATATAGAAATATTTTTTAATTTTCTTCAGTCATTTTTGATTTCACTTCATCATAAGATAGTGCGCGGGATTCTTCTTCGATTGATTCAGGCATTTCCCTGTTTCGTAAAGAGATTTGATTTGTGTACTATCCAATGTTTCATATTTCAATAAGGCTTCTGCAATTAATTTATGCGTTTCACGATTTGATTGAATAATTTCAGCTGCTTTATTACGTGCTTCATTCAACAATGCTCGAACTTCTTCGTCAATTTCATAAGCTGTACGCTCTGAAATGGATTTTTGTGGAGTTTGAGCACCAAACATTGCATGATTTCCTTCGTATTGAACAGGTCCAAGTTTTTCACTCATTCCATACTCAGTAACCATTGCACGCGCCATTTGGGTAGCTTGTTCAAAATCATTCGAAGCACCAGTTGTCTGGACATTAAAAATAATTTCTTCAGCAACACGTCCACCCATCAAACCAGCTAATTGTTCTTTCATATCTTCTTTAGATAGTAGCATTTGATCTTCTTTCGGAAGAGCAATCATGTAACCACCTGCACGACCACGAGGAACAATTGTTACCTTATGAACTACACGTGCGTTGGACAAGACCAAACCAACAATTGTGTGTCCTGCCTCATGATAAGCAACCATTTCACGTTCTTTTTGGGAAACAGTTTTATCTTTCTTAGAAGGCCCTGCAATAACGCGGTCTTCTGCCTCATCAATATCAGAAGCATCAATGACTGATTTGTTGCGACGGGCAGCAACTAATGCCGCTTCGTTCAATACATTTTCTAAATCAGCACCAACAAATCCCGGTGTTTGTTGGGCTACTAACTTCAAATCCACATCTTCTGCTAGAGGTTTATTTCTAGCATGGACTTTTAGAATTGCTTCGCGTCCTTTAACATCTGGACGACCAACCAATACTTTTCTATCAAAACGGCCTGGACGAAGAAGTGCTGGATCTAATACGTCAGAACGGTTTGTTGCCGCAATAACAATAATTCCTTCATTTCCTTCAAAACCATCCATCTCAATCAGCAATTGGTTCAAGGTTTGTTCACGTTCATCATTACCCCCACCAAGACCGACACCACGTTGTCGACCGACAGCATCGATTTCATCAATAAAGATAATAGCTGGAGCTGCTTTTTTTGCATCCTCAAAAAGAGAACGTACACGACTTGCACCAACACCGACGAACATTTCTACGAAGTCAGAACCTGAAATACTAAAGAATGGTACACCAGCTTCTCCTGCAACTGCTTAGCAAGTAATGTTTTACCAGTTCCCGGAGGACCCTCTAAGAGAACTCCAGCTGGGATACGAGCACCTAATTTTGTAAATCGTTTTGGATCTTTTAAAAATTCAACAACTTCAACAAGTTCTTGTTTTTCTTCTTCAGCACCAGCAACATCTGAAAAACGAACTTTGATATCTTCCTTATTTGCTGCTTTGGCTTTGTTTCGTCCAAAACTCATTGGATTTCTTCCACTATTCCCCCCAACATTCCCCATCATAGAGAATAAGAAGAAAAATAGAATCGCAAATGGTACAACAGAGACTAGTATATTAATCCACATACCGCTTGAACTCTCGTGCTTTACTTCAATTTGAGTCTGATGTTCACTTGCAAGTTTTTGTAAATCAGCTACAGTAGTATCTGACGGAAGAAGAATACTTGTAAATTTTTCTACTTTAGCAGAAGGAGGCGTGAAGAAACGTATACCAGTATCTTTTTTTTTCTGTTTTAGCAGTTTTATATACACCAGAAACTTCAATAACGCTACCACTTGGTTGATAGGTCATTTCCTTAACGTTATCATTAGTAATTTCCTGCACTAATTCTGAGTACTTAATTTCTTGACTTCTACCCGCAACTCTACCAGCAAAAAGTACTGGAATCCTGTTACAAGTAAAAAGATTATCAACAAATAAAGAAATGGATTTTTTATGAAACCATTATTTTGCTTTTGCATTCAACAACTTACCCTTCTATTTTGAGTAAACTTCCTCTTTTAATACACCTACATAAGGAAGATTACGGTAATTTTCATTATAGTCTAAACCATAGCCTACAACAAATTCATTTGGAATTGTAAAACAAGTGTAATCTGCTTCAATCTCTACAGTACGACCTTCTGGTTTATCTAGCATAGTAACAATTTTAACAGAAGCCGCTTCTCTCGCAGTAAACATATCTCTCAAACTTTTTAAAGTCTGACCAGTATCAATAATATCTTCTACAAAAACAATATGTCTACCTTTAATTTCTTGAGTTACATCTTGTTTGATATTAATCACTCCGCTACTCACAGTTCCGCCATGATAGCTAGAAACCATCATAAAGTCTATTTCAAGATGTGTATCAATATATTTCACCAATTCTGCCATAAAAGGAATAGATCCTTTTAAAATACCAACCAGAATCGGATTTTTCCCCTCATAATCTTTTGTCAATTGAGCGCCTAATTTTTTTGCTGCTTCTGTGATTTCATCTTGAGAAATCATAATCTTCTTGATATCTTGTTCTAACATAATTTTACCTATCTATTTTTTCTATATAAAGTACAGTGCTCATTATATCATTTTTAGTTTTTTTACTCAAATCACTGAATTCGATTCCTAAAACTGAACAAATTTGTCCAAATTGCTCAATGACAATCACATTTCCCCTTTTTTCTAAAGGAATTTTCAAATCTATAAAGAGACGTCTCAGTTTCTTTCGATGTCCGTTTTTTATCAGATAGTCACCAACTTCTCTATGTCGTAAAACGATAGATGTTTCACGGGAAACACTGATTTTTTGAACATTCTCTCCTTCTAATGGAATACCAAATGAAAAGAGATAACCTTCATAATAAACTTGATTTAGATAGTCTAACACACACTTACTACTTATTTCATCCGACTTTGGTCTGATTTTACGGATTTGAAAGTGATTGTACTCTTTAACTAATTCGTAGCCATTTTTCAAACTATGGTGGTATTGACTTTTAGTCTTTAGAATATGATGAATTTCTCGGAATTGTTCTCTAGTTACATTCAAATTAGCAAAGTGACTCAGATACTCTTGTAATAAAACTCGCTGTGTTTCTTCTGAAAAAGATAAAAACTGAGTTAAATCTTCTACATCAATCGTCTGAGATAATTCACAAATTGTTGTTTGATAATCAGAAATTTCTTTCCCAAATTCTAGTATAGCTTTTCGAATCTCAGGATTTTCTTTCTCCAATTGCGGTAAATAGAGGTTACGAACACGATTTCGAAAATATTGATTTTCTTGATTTGAAATGTCTTCAAAATGATTTATTTCAGGAAAATCACTTTTATAGAAGCTTAGTAACGGACGAATTAATTCACCTCTATCAAACTTTTGTTTTTCTTTAATAGCTGATAAATGATGTAATCTAACACCTCTAATCAGTCGCATAAAAATCGTCTCGACCTGATCATCTGCATGATGAGCTGTTACAAGTGCAGTTGCAGATGTTTCTCTCATTACTTCCTTAAAAAAGTCATAGCGAAATTGGCGAGCACTTGCCTCTGTAAAACACCCAGTGAAATGAGCTACATAAAATGGAGTTCCAGTTTGTCTAGCTAGATTTCTTAATGCATCTTCTTCTTCATCAGATTCTGGTCTTTGTTTATGGTTCACATGGGCCACAACAAGTTCAATATTAAGTTCATTTTTATAAGTAGACAAAAGGTGAAACAGAAACATCGAATCAAGTCCACCAGATAAAGCTACAATTACTTTTGAATGATTTTTGAAATAACCTCTCTTAAGTAAATGATTCAAAAAATCCCGGTCTGTCATTTTAAGACCTCATAGACATCTTTAGCGATTTTAGAAATTGTATCGTAATCTGAATTTTTGGTAAAGATAGAAATGATAAATGGTGATTCTGTATAAACAACTCCAGTATCATGTTTGAATTCGTCTGCATCTCCAATTTTGTGAGCTACACTAACAGAAATATTTTTGGCAATTCTCTGGTTGTCATACGAAGTTTTTGAAAGTGACTCAAGTACAAAACCATTTTGGTTATAAATAGACTCCATGACTTGACCAGCCATTTTTGCAGAAGCCAATTTATCTGTAACATCCCAATTTTCACCCGAAAGAGCTGTCATCTGTTGCTTAAAGGTTTCATCAGATTTGTTTGTAATGTAATAACCAAGGATATTATGTGCTACATTATCTGACTCTTTGCTGTTTTTGCGATTAAATCTTTAACACTATACTCTTTGTTGTCGGCTTTTTTTGGAAGACTACCACTTCCTTCAGGTTTATAGGAACCAGGATATTCATTCACTTCTGGAACATACTTAAGGGCTGTATCCAGTTGAATATCCCCTTGATTTATCTTTTCCTGAGCATAATAGAGGTAAGGCAATTTCATGATACTAGCAGCGTACATTCTTTGGTTTTCGTTAATACCAGCTTCTTTACCTGTACTTAACTGTTTAACATAAATTGAAAACTGGTCATTTTGATAATTTGAAGATAATAATTCCTGTACTTTTTCAATACGGTTATCCTCTTCAGAAATATCTTCCAGCGAAATCCAACCACCTTGTTTTAGACGTAAAAACTCTCTACCTTCAGCAAACACCAAGATATCCCCTTCAATCTTTTGATAAGGTGATAAAGTATGTGTTTTTTCTGTTTGATCATAAGGACTGTTATAGATGATAAACCCAGGTTTTAACCATACTTGTTTAACGACACTATTTACAGTTGATTCATCATACACGAGTCTTTTATCTGCAGCGACAAATTGGTTATTAGATAATTTAAACACTGCAATTCCTTGACTATTTAATCGCCATTCTAATACAGTTAATTTAGTTTCTGAATTAACTTTTCCTGATTCTTTTATCAAATCTTCTGTAGAATAAACGGGGGTTTCTCCATAAAATCTAGGAGATTCAATGGCATCTTGATAATAAAAATCATATAAACCATGAGTTAGTGAATAGATTTCTTGTTTTGGAATGATAACCGGATTCTCAGTGCTAACTACTTGGACACTTTTAAAGAAAATTGGAAGTAGTAATATCACTAAAAATTTACGCATTCTTTTTTTCCTCTTCTTCCTGCAATCGTAACAGATGATTCTTCTGGGCTAATTCTTCTAATTTTTCATCTGATAAATTTAAAAATTGCTCAACTATATCTAATATATTTTCCATCTCATATTACCTAGGAAGTAAATCCGGAATAGTATATACTTCCTCCCACGATTTCGAATAATAATATTTTGCACGAGAATATTTAGCTGCGTACGACTCATCTTTCAACTTAGTCGCAAAACTAGCTTCCTTATCCTTTTCGTCACTCAATTCCTCATACTGTTTTTTCAACTCAGTTAGTTGTTGACGACGTGATAGGAGTTGTTGATAACTCTGTGCTAAATTGTAAGTTGGTAAAATAAACAACAACATAATCAAAATCAAAACCCAACCCATAAAACGATTGCGTCTTTGTCGTTCTTCCATCAAATATCTACGACGTTGATGTTCATTTTGAATAAACGAGTTATTCATTTGGACTATTTTTTTATACATCGCTTTCTACCCTTGTTTCACTGATAATCTCAAACATTCCTGCTGCGTCTTCTTTTTTAGTGCTATCTTTCATTTCCAACACTTTTACAAGCAACAATTTGTTTCCAAAGCGAATTTCAACCTGATCATTGATTTTTAAGTCAGTTGAACTTTTAGCAAGGATTCCATTTACCTTAATTCGCCCTTTATCTGCAACTTCCTTAGCCACTGTACGGCGTTTAATAATTCGTGATACTTTTAAATATTTATCTAATCTCATCTTATAATACCTCAAATTATTATTGTACCATTTTTATTCCTTTTATAGAATGAAAAAAGATAACCCCTAATGTGACTCTTTTAAGTCTTTTATCTTCGCTAATGATTCTCCAAAGGTTAAGAGTCCTTCTAAAATCTCATAATCTTTTTTATTTCGGATATCAAATACAACTTCGATCAAACCTTGATTCTCAGAAATATTAGCCTTCAAACTTGTCTGTGAGAGGGCTTGGAAATAATCTTGAGTTAAGAATAGTTGTTGAGATATTTTTCAAATTGAATAACAAGCTTATTATTTCTTCTTTCAACACGATTGACAAAAACTTTATCAAGATAAGCTTTAGCTAATCCAATTTCTAAGAGGTAAGCAACTACATCTGGATACTCTCCAAATCGGTCTATCAACTCATCTTGTAATTCTTCATAGTTGACACGGTTGTCAATTTGACGAATTCTCTTGTAAATTTCAATTTTATGTCGTTCATCTGTAATGTACTCATCCGGAAGATAAGCATCAATTTGTAGAATTAACTCAGCATTTCCTTTTTCACGTTTCTTGTCAGTTCCATTTTTCTTAGCAATTGCTTCTTCCAGTAACTGAGAATAGAGTTCAAAACCAACTGAATCAATAAAACCGGACTGAGAACTTCCTAAAAGATTACCCGCTCCACGAATGGATAAATCGCGCATAGCGATTTTGAAACCAGAACCCAATTCGGTAAATCCCTTGATAGCTTCTAATCTCTTTTCTGAAACTTCTGTCAATGATTTATCTGGTCGATACATGAGATAGGCATAAGCAATACGATTACTACGACCAACCCGACCTCTTAATTGATACAAGGTAGACAATCCCATATGGTCTGCATTTTCGATAAACAAGGTATTGGCATTTGGAATATCCACTCCTGTTTCAATGATTGTCGTGGTTACTAAAATATCATATTCACCTTCAATGAAATCAAGTAGTGTGTTCTCCAAACGAATTTCACTCATTTGACCATGAACAAAACCAATAGAAGCTTCAGGAATCAGTTCTTGTAACTCTGAAACCTTCTTTTCAATCGTGTCAACTTTATTGTAAAGATAGTAAACCTGACCACCACGATCAATTTCTCTCAATACAGCATCTCGAATGACACGATCATTCTGTTCAAGGACATAGGTTTGTACAGGATATCGATTGGTTGGGGGAGTTTCTATGACAGATAAATCTCGAATACCTAGCATAGACATATGTAGAGTTCGAGGAATTGGTGTAGCTGTCAAAGTTAAGACATCAACCTTCTTTTTTAATTCCTTCAAAGCTTCCTTATGTTTGACACCAAAACGTTGTTCCTCATCGATGATGATCAAGCCTAAATCAGCAAATTTAACATCTTTAGACAAAACTCGATGGGTTCCTATCAGGATATCAACTTGGCCTTTTTTCAATTTTTCAAGTGTTTCAGTCTGCTCTTTTTTACTTCTAAAACGACTCAAAACATCTACATTGACAGCAAACTGCTCAAATCTTTCCTTAAAATTACTATAATGTTGCTGAGCCAAAACTGTAGTAGGTACTAAAACAACAACCTGTTTATGATTGTTGACAGCCTTAAAAGCAGCTCGCATGGCCACCTCAGTCTTACCAAAACCAACATCTCCAACCAAAAGTCTATCCATTGGTTGAGAAGCCTGCATATCCTTTTTAATTTCATCGATACTTCGAAGTTGGTCCTCAGTTTCAACATAAGGGAAAGCCTCATCAAAAGCAACCTGATCTTCATCATCTTTTGAAAATGCAAAACCTTCAAGTTGACTCCTCTCTGCATATAACTTAAT